>Ga0181520_10002877_pt1 | contig 31169 bp, 9 predicted proteins | sample PEATcosm2014_Bin_29_FD_132451 | JGI IMG/M metagenome (GOLD analysis project Ga0181520, IMG submission 132451) | Peatland microbial communities from MTU Mesocosm Facility, Houghton, MI, USA - PEATcosm2014_Bin02_30_metaG | ecosystem: Environmental > Terrestrial > Soil > Wetlands > Peat | place...
CGCAACGCCTGTGCTCGCCGTTGCCATACCAAAGAAACTCGCCGAGTTTTGCGGAGCATGGGCATCAAGCTGACAGAAACTCCCGCATGTAAATGGAACTCAAGTTAGCGCTGTAGTACTAGGTGAGCCTGCCGAAGTCGCTTTCTGCCGACGTGGGAGACACGTTTTGACCTCGGAGGCGACCTGATCGATTGTCGGTCAGGACGGACCATAACAAAGCTTGACTTCCCGCAGACTGAATATCCAATTGACAGCACTGACGAAACTGATTTTCGACTGGGATATCTCGAACTGTTGACTCGGTTTGAATCGCTGAACCTGTCCGAGTTCCGCGTGAGGGATGCTGAACTGAAACATCTCAAAGGGTTGACCGCACTGCAATCGCTGGACCTGTCCGACACCCTTGTGACGAACGCCGGCCTAGAACATCTCAAAGGGCTGACCTCGCTCCAATCGCTGGACCTGTCGGGGACCAGGGTTACTGACGCGGGAGTAAGAAAGCTTCGCAAGGCTTTGCCGAACTGTTCAATCCACTTTAGAGACGAGTGACCGGTGCCCGGATGCAAGACCGGTGACGCATAATCTACGCCTGGGTGGCGTGGTCGAGAGCCCCCACCACACGGAGGGCGAAAGCGCGAGATCGTGCGAGAACAGAGTAATATGGACGACAAGTGCGCAGAGAATCGGCAGCTACCACCCGACCGCCCTCAGCGCCCTGCAAAGCCCGCACCTGCAATCCTCCTCGTGCTCCAGCGTCTCCACGCTCACGGCCATCAGCAGCTCGTCCAGCGCGATCGCTCGATTCGTCTTGCCGTCCAGGCCGTAGAGGGCATTCCGCAGATCCAGGGTCTCGACTAGCAGTTCGCCGCTGCCGGCGTCTTCTGCCCCGGCTTCGTAGCCGGAGTCGAAGGCCATCTTCAGCAGCAGGTGCTTGGGCATGGACACGCCGGTGCGACGTTTGATGCCCGTGAGGGATTTTACGCAGGCTTGGCCACGGGTGTCACGGCGGGAAGTTGGCAGGGCTGGGGCTGGTTGGTTCATGTTTTCTCCAATGGGGGTGGGTGCGGCACGAAGAAAGGCCGCTACCAATAGAATGACGCGATCGACGCCGGAATTGAGGGGCGTGCCGGCATGGGCGACCGGCGCGCTTGGCCAGCCGCGCAAAATCGGTGAGGCCATCGCCATGTTTCGCGGACCTGACACCCGCGGCTCTTAGGCCACCGGATACGCTCCATCGAAAGAGCGGATTTGACGCCTTCTGATACCTGCCGACACCCGTTTCAGGCGGTTTAGAACAAGTGTCCAGTATGGTCTCCGATACCCTTACATCGGGTGTCGCCGACACCTGTAAGCGACGTTTTTTGAAGGAAAACGAGGTTTTGCTGGTTTGCCTCGTTTTGCCGCAAGTCAAAGAGGCGTAGGGATTTGTACGCTGTTTTCAGAAGGGGCGAAAATCGCTCTGCTCAATTCGACAGTTCGGTACTCTACGCGCCTAGCTTCTGCAACCCTCTGGCCGGCGCTGCGCACCAGAAGTATGATCAAGCAGCTAGGCATCCGGCGCACGATCGGGCGGATGCCATTCTGTGACACCCAATGCCAGCCATTCCATGAATCACCCTGCTGGTCGTCGGTCCTTTCATTCCCAACCGATTTTTCGGTTATCGGCCCTGCTGGGCTGCTTGACGATTTGGCTCCTAGCCGAGGTTCCCGTGCGGGCGACCGGCGGGTCTGAAAAAGCCTTGCTGGCAGATGTCCCCTGGCCGCGCCTTCTTTTCATGCCCTATGTGTTGAATGGACTGATTCTCATTGGCTCGACCTTGTTAGCGGCAGGCGTGATCTTGGTCACAAACTGGCTGGCGCTGATTCCGTGGCGGCGCAGCAAGGGGGAACATTGGTCGGAACAAGCCCGGTTGTTGTATCCAGCCATGTTTGCGGCCCGTTCCAACCTGTTGATCATTCCTGGCATCATTACGTTGAGCATGCGGCTACTGTGGCCGCAGGCATCACCGCTCTGGGTGCTTACGGGCATCGCTTCGCTGCTGGGCGCCTATGCGGGAACCCTCGCCATGTATCGGGAGGTTTTTCCTCGCATTTTGCTTCGCGATTGCTTGCGCCAGGTCGCCACCAGGATTCTGATGCAATTGCCCATCTTGTTGGTATTCATCGGCGCAGCGGCATTGATGCCGAGTGAGTTCACCGGGCTAGCATTCGCGATTGCCGGGACGGTCATCGTTTCTTGGGTACTTTGGGTACGAGGCGGCTGCGTCTGGGTGGGACGGAAGCTTGGTTTATTCGTGCCGGCACCGGCGCGGTTGCAAAATATTGCCGAAAAAGCCTCAGCCAGGATGAATGTTCCCTTTTGCAGAGTCCTGTTGATGCGTTCCTCCTTCGCGCAGGCATTTGCGCTGCCGGCCAGCCGCCAATTGCTGTTCACGGAACGCCTGCTCGAATTGCTTCCTGATGCGGAGATCGCCGCCATCTGCTCGCATGAGTTGGCGCATCTGACCGAATCACAGGCCGTACGATATTCGCGATCCATCGTGATACTGACGTACGCGCCATGGATGTTCTTTAGTCCATTGGTGCATGCCTTTGGATTTGTTGCCTTTATCGGTTTGTTGTTCATCACTCTTAGCGTTCCCCGCATTTACGGGCGCATCAGCCGGAAGCTGGAGTCGCGCGCGGACGAGATGGCGAAGGCCAACGAGGGTGACGCGGGGACTTATGCGCGAGCCTTGATGCGGATATACGCAGACAGTCTTTCGCCAGCAGTTACGGGGAAGGTGCGGGCGATGCATCCGCATCTTTACGACCGGTTGCTGGCCGCCGGAGTAACGCCGGATTTTCCGCGGCCGGCCGCGCCAGGTGCCACGGCTTGGCATGCGCGAATGTTTGCCGCGCTGGCGGTATTGTTATTTGCCGCCTTCGCGTTACAACAGATGAACTTGTTTAGCAGGGCGGGATGATTGATACGATCCCCCCAAATCAAACTTGACGGCGAATGCATGTCGGCAAGGCGGACTCTTCTGAATCGAAGCGGGAATATCGACCACGGTCTTGCCCGCCGCGTCAATCCGCCATTTCAGCGGTCCGCTAACACCCAACATGCGAACTTCCGTGCCGGCCGCCGGGCGCAAGGTTGAAAAGCTTATCGCGCGGGGCATGCTGTCGGTCTCGCCCTTCGCCACGTAAATGGCGTAGATGGTATTGCCCTTGCGCGTGAAGGAGACATCGCCGTCCTTGTAGGGTGCGATGGGACGCGTGGCGTAAATGGCCTCGCCGTTGACCTTCATCCATGCGCCAATCTCCCGCATGCGGGCCAGGGCCTCGGCCGGCAGTTGGCCGTCCGGCTGCGGACCAACGTTCAAAAGGAAATTGCCGCCCTTGGCACAGATCTCGACGAGAAGTTGAATGAGCCGATGCGCGGACTTGTACCTGTCGTTCGGCCTAAAGGACCAGGAATCGCCCATCGTCATGCAGGTTTCCCAGGCGTGCGGCAGCGGCTTGTCGGGCACTTCCTGTTCCGGGGTGAAATAGTCCTCGTAACGCCCGCCCACTGTGCGATCGGCGATGATCAGCCCCGGCTGATGCCGGCGGGCCATGGCCGCCAGCCGATCCATGTGGATGTCCTGCTGGGGCGGCCGGACCTGGCCGGCGTCGAGAAACAAGAGCGAGACGGGGCCGTAATTGGTCATCAGTTCCTCGATCTGGCCGTAGACGAAATCGACGAATCCCCGCCACCGCTGCGGTTCGGCGGCCGTGTCGTAGTTGGGGTTGCGGGTGTGCGCGGGCCGCGCGGGATCCCAGTAGCCGGCATGGTGCCAATCGGCCTTCGAGAAGTAGACGCCGATGACAAAGCCTTGCTTGCGGAAGGCGTCGAACACCGCACGGACCGTATCGGCCTGCGGATGCGCATGGAACGGACAGTCAATCGCGGTGACCTTGTAATCGGTCAATTTCGTGTCGTACATGCAGAAGCCGTCGTGGTGCTTGGTCGTATAGACGACGTACTTCATGCCGCAGTCTTTGGCCGATTTCGCCCAGGCAACCGGGTCGAACTTCGTCGGGTTGAACGTCTTGGGCAGCGCGAAGTAATCGCGCTGGAAGCGGGCAAGGTCCTTGCCGCGCTCGATCCACGGCTTGAGGTCGTCGGGCCTGGCCCACTTGTCCTCTTCCACCAACGGCCACGATTCGATGCAGCCCCATTGGCTATACGCCCCGAAATGCATCATGAAACCAAACTTCAAGTCTTGGAACTTTTCCAGTTCTTTGGCCAGGCGAGGATTGGGCGGCGGGGTTGGCTCGGCTGCGCCGGCGCGACTGGAAAAAGCCGCACACATTGCAAATATCGGGACTACAAAAATGCAAAATCGGCTGATCATGTTGGACCTTTACTTCGCGGGGATGATGTCAAGCTCGGCAATCGAGGCATAGGTGTTGCCTCGGACTTCGCTTTTTACGACGAATTTCATGAACCGGGCGGTTACGGCCTTCGCCAATTCCGCCTGCTGTTCGTCGTCGGCAGAGTTCTCGAAGCTGCCGACCACAGCGGGCTTTCCCCACGTCTTGCCGTCGCTGCTGAAGAAGACTTCATAGTCCTTGACCCGGCCGTTCTCCATGTCCTCGCGTGCCCGGTAGACCACCGCGGCGACCTTCAGCGATTTGCCGAAATCGATCACCAACTCGTGCGGGTTGCGCGTGGGGTTGGTCCTCCATCGCGAGTGCCAATACGTCGACGGATCGCCGTCGAGCACTTGCTCCGGCTCGCCCTCGCCCTCCTGGAAACTCGTGCAAGAGACGATTCGCCAGCGGCTGCGGTCAGTACGGCGGGGCGCTGCTGTCACGGCCGGCCGATGGACCACGGGCGACGGAAGCCGGCCCAGCTCGGGCGTTGGCTTTTGCCCGGTCGGCAAGAGTCGCAAGACATAGGCAAAGCGGGCTGGCCTGGAATAGACAATATACTTCTCCAATGGCCGCGGGCCGCAGCCGTTGGAGCCGACACCCAGCGTCTTGGCGCTGAGGCAGAGCACTGTGGCTTCGCTGGCGGGCAGGTCGATCTTGTACTCGACCGGGGTCATCTGCTCATCGGTGTGCGGCAGGGCCGAGGCCTGGAGCAGGTCGCCGTTGGCCTGCGCGAGCAGGCCCGGCAGGCCGGTCCCGGTGAGCGCCGCCCAGCGGACATCTTCGTGGTTGGCCCGTTCCATCGGCTTCTCGTAGGCGTATTGCTCGTTGACGCCCACGCTGTAAAGGCCCACGTCGAAGCCGCGCTTGCGGTCGGCGTAATTCTCCATCGGACCGCGGCCGAGGAAGTCGAGCCTGTCCAGCCGCTTGTCGAGCAGCAATCGCACGCCCAGCCGCGCCAGCGGCACGCGCGGGCCGGTAAAGTGTACGCCGTTTTCCACGGCGATCGCGCCGTCGCTGGCGATCAGATACTCGACCGCGTGCGTCGCGCTAAAGCCGTTCTTGCCCTGGGCCTTTAGTTCGGCAACGACGAGCACCGAGTTGGGGCCAGGTTGCGAGGCGGTGAGTTTGACGACGCTGAATTTGAGGTTGTCGAGCCCATATTTCACCCACTCCTCATAGGCCCACATGTCGTCGTTACGGTGCGGCGCGCGCCAAAGATGCAGGCGCGGCCCGCCGTTGGCAGCGAGCACATTCACGCCGTCGCGGTTCAAAGCGGAGATCGTGCCCGCCACCTTGTCGAAGATGACCGTGAAGCCCTTGCCGGCTACGGTCACGGTCTTGTCGTCTTGCCTGAGGGTGACCGGTTTGGCGCCGGTTCCGGCGGCGACCGGCGCCGAGACCGGCAACTGGAACTGCCCGGCGGCGATCTCATAGCCTTTCTTGGCCCAAAGCTGGTCCTTGGCCAGCGTGAAGGCAACGCGCAAGAAATACTCGGCCCCCGGCGTGGACTTGAATTCACGCAGCGGGACGGCGACCACCGCCTCAGCCCCCGGAGCGACTACCGGCATGGTCAGTGGGCCTCTCTGAATCTCGACACCGTCTTCGCTGAGCGTCCACGCAGCGTCGAACCCGGCTAGATCGATGAATTGGTACTTGTTTTTGATCTTGACCGTGCCGGCCGCCAGGTCGGCGGCCTCGATGCCGATCCACTGGTAAGCCCGCTTCATCTCGGGATAGTGCGGCTTGGGCGAGCGATCGGCGGCAACCACGCCCTTGTGGATGAAGTAATGGTCGTTGGGCACCTCGCCGAAGCCGCCGCCGTAGGCCAGGATAGGATGTTGCGGGTCGCGGCGGTTCCAGAGGCCCTGGTCCTGCCATTCCCAGATTGCCCCGCCGGCGATTTCCGGATAGCGGTCGAAGACGTCGCTGTACTCGGCCACCGAGCCCATCGAGTTGAACATGGCGTGGGCGAATTCGCAGATGTAGAAGGGCTTGGTCAGGTCTTTATTCTTGGCGATGCTGGCGAACTCGGCCGGCGTACCGTACATCTTCTGGTCGAAGTCGGTGGGATTGCCCTGGCCCATGCCGAACCGCTCGTAATGCACGGGGCGGGTCGAGTCGATCCGCTTGATCGTATTCATGGCGTCGATGAAGTTCTTGCCGCGCCCGCCGCACTCGTTGCCCAGCGACCAGATTACGACGGAGGGGTGGTTCTTGAAGTTTTCCACGTTGGCCACGCTACGGTCGATGATCGCGTCGCGCATGAGCGGTTCGTTGTCGAAGTGGCCGTCGTAACCGTGGCACTCGCAGTTGGCCTCGGCCACCAGCCAGATGCCGTACTCGTCGCACAGTTCGTACCAACGCGGGTCGTCCGAGTAATGGCAGGTGCGGACGTGGTTGCAGTTGCCCTGCTTGAGCACTTCCAGGTCGCGGATCATCTGTGCCTCGGTAATGGCATGGCCGACCTCCGGCCAATGCTCGTGCCGGTTCGCGCCTTTGAGCTTGACGGGCGTGCCGTTGACGAGGAACTGTCGGCCCTTGATTTCGACCTTGCGAAAACCGATGCGGGCGGAGAGCAACTCGTCGGGCGGCCGTGCTGCGTTCGTTCGACGTACCGAAATGGGCTGTGGCAGTCTGAGCACTGCTGTATAGAGAACAGGTGTTTCGGCTGTCCACTTGGCGGGGTTGTTGACGTGCAGCTTGATAGGCACGGTCGCTTCCTCACCGGGCTTGAGTTCGGGGATCAACCAATCGCCCGTCCCTGCTTCTATGGGGGTTTCTGCCCGTTGACCTGACGCATCAAACAGCTCGATCCAAAGTTTGTTAATCTCCGTCGTCTTGTCACCGTAATTCCTAACTTTCGCTGTCACGTTGAGCGTGGCGTTGTTGTACTCCGCGTCGAGGTCAGTCTTTATGAAAAAGTCGCGGATGTGGACCTGGGGCGCGCTCCACAAGGTGACATTTCGAAAGATGCCCGAGAGCCGCCACATGTCCTGGTCTTCCAGAAAGCTGCCGGCGCTGAAACGATAGACCTCGACGGCAACCATGTTCTTGCCGGGCGTGACATACTTGGTAACGTCGAACTCGGCGGCATTGCGGCTGTTGACACTGTAGCCGACTTTCTGGCCATTGATCCAGAGGAAGAAGGCCGAGTCGACACCGTCGAACGTGATGAATACGCGGCGGCCGCTCCACTTGGCCGGCAAATCGAACTCGCGGCGGTAGCTGCCCACCGGGTTGCGCTCGTCGTAGGCTGTCCAATCCTTGGGCGGATCGCTCATGACGTGCGGGAAGTCCCGTTGGAAGATATAGCCGTTGTTGCGATAGTAGGGTGTGCCGTAGCCCAGTACCTGCCAGTTCGAGGGCACGGGGATTTCCTTCCAGCCCGAAACATCGTAATCCGGCTTGTAGAACACCTCGGGCCGCAGTTCCGGCCGCTTCACCCAATGGAACTTCCACGGTCCGTTGAGGCTGCGGCAGTACGACGAGGCATGGCGGTTGGCCGCCAGCGCCTCGTCCAAGCTGGCATACGGCATCAACGTGGCGTGCCAGGGTTCCTTGTTTATGCCGAGGCATTGCGGGTCCTCGATTTCCGGCGGAAGCGAGGCAGCGGAAGCTGAGGCCATCAGTCCAGCGAGTATTGGCAGCGTCATTGTCAAGGTTGTGAATATGGATTGCTTCTGCATGGGGGTTTCCTCCATCGAATAATGTTGGCTTCTAGACGCAAGCGCGACGGGCGACTTTGCTGGAGTCCCGCCTTTAGGCGGAATTGAGCGGAATTCCGCCTAAAGGCGGGACTCCAGCGGGCGTTTGCACGCAACCGTAAGTTCCCTATACTAACAGGGCGATGGGCAATCTTCAAGTTCCCAGTAGGATAGGTTTTTAACCTGTCGTGACAGATTGCAAATCTATCCTACTGCTTTACTCGGCCGTGGACTTGCTGCCCGAGGAAGATCCGCTGATCGGCACGCCTTCCGGCAAAGGCCGGGCGGCAACGGGAAAACCGAGTTGGTAGAGTTCTTTCTTCAGCCGACGGAAGTTCTCGAAACTGTCGGGATAGGTCCAAAGCGTGACCGTGGCATCCTTGGCTTTCCGGTCCGCCAGGACTTGCCGAAACTGCGAGCCGGGTCGGAGGGCCTCGTCGAGCGTCTCGCCCAGGTTGTCGGCAATTGGTGTCAGAACGAAACGGTCCTCGACCTTCGGCCGCTGGCTGCCCGATTGTTGAATCTCGTCGATCGTCGGCTGACGCAAGCGAAACGAATAGGTCAGGCGAAAACCCTGCTCGGGCGGCACAGTGTCGATCAGTTCGGGCCGCTGCTCGGAGATCTGGGGATGGCGGCGATGGAGATACTCCTTGGTCTTCTCGAACAACTCCATTAACGGCACGTAGGCGATCCGCCCGCGGCTGAGTTGAAAATGTACCTCGCGGCCGTCCACCGTCCGGCCCAGCGGCGTGGTGAAACTCTCGATTTGTACCGATTGCGTCGGCAACTTCTCGATCGCCTCCCGCTGGCGGTTGAGAATCTCCAGCCGGTTACGGGCGTCGATCACCTTGGCAGCCACGCGTTCATCGGGCGCCGCTTGCGCCGCCGTCTGCCGGGCGCCGCGCAACTGCTGATCCAGCCCCGTCACGGCCAGGGCCAGGATGTCGCGTTCGCGCTCTCGCTTGGCTGTCTGGGCTTGAATTTGTCCCATTTCTGCCGCGATTCTCTCCACGTCGCCGCGGAGCGTCTTCTCTTCCTCTCGTTTCTGCACGAGGTCGCCGTTGGCCTGGACAACTCCACTGGTCGACAGGACCTCGATCGCCGAGTTCTTGATCTTCAGCCCGGTCATCACCACCATAATAATCATGACGCTGACGACGCTCGCCACGATATCGAGGAACGAGTCGGCATTGACGGCTTCTTCTTGTTCTTCAATATGTGCCACTTCTTACTGTTTCCTCTCGATCACCAAGCCGCTGCCCTGCAGAGAGCGTGTAAGGTCTTGCATGCGAGATTCGCCGCCGGGGACGACGTAGAAATGGAGTATGGGCCGCCAATACATTTCGCGGCCGGCCATGCCCCAACTATCCATAATCTCCCAAACGCCGGCGACGATCTTGTCGGCATCGCGCTGGCCGCCGCTTCCCAGGAAGATAATATGCGGTTCGCTGCCTGCCTCGGGCACGAGCACAATCCGGTCGGCGAGACAATCGACGTGGATGGGCCGGCTGATAGCGGCCGCGTGCCGCCCGGCATTGCGCAAGGCCCAGTCATCCAGGCTGTGATCGATCTTGACCTTGTCGTAGGGGTGCTTCTTCTTTTCGTTCTTTTCCTTCTCTTCCTGGTCCCGGTCGGGCTTGGGTGGCTCGGGACGCCATTCCCCGGGAAGCAACGGCATCACGGGGGCCATGGCCGCCGTGGAGGTTGGATCGGGGCGGACAGGCGCGGACGGCGAACTTGCATCGTTGGGCCGACCGTTGATATAACCGTCGGGGCGTGCGACGCCTGCCGTACCCGACGAAACGCCACTCTGCTGGCCATTGGCTTGATAGGCGCCGTTGTTTGCCGCGGAGCCAGCGGCGACCGCGCCAGGGGAGCCGCTGGAGCCATTGTTTAACCCGGTGCCAGGCGAACTGCCAGGTCCATTGTTTAACCCGGAGCCAGCGGCGACGGCGCCAGGAGAGCCGCCTCCTGGTCCATAGCCGGAACCAGTTCCATTTCCGCCAGCGTACATTCCGGGTGAACCGCCCGGCGCGCCCGCGCCAGGCATGCCGTTTCCTGGTCCAAAGCCGGAACCAGTTCCTGTTCCGCCAGCATACATTCCGGGTGAACCGCCCGAACCACCGGCGCCGGGCATGCCGTTCCCCGGTCCAAAGCCGGAACCAGTTCCATTTCCGCCAGCATACATTCCGGGTGAACCGCCCGAACCACCAGCGCCGGGCATGCCGTTTCCTGGTCCAAAGCCGGAACCAGTTCCGTTTCCGCCAAAGTTCACACCCAGCGAACCGCCGGAGCCGCCTGCATTCGTCGATCCGCCCGCGCCCGGTATGCCGTTGCCGGGTCCATACCCGTTGCCAATCCCAACTCCGCCAGGGCCAACGCCGGGCGAACCACCTTGGCCGGGTACGCCAATCGCTGCATAGGGGTTGTTAGCTGCGAGTTCGGCGTCGCTGTCGGGACCATCGCCACCGCTACCGAGGCCCGAACCGCTGCCGCTTCCCTGGCCGTTGCCACTGCCGCCGCTCCCGCCTGAACCGCCACCTTGACCACCACGGCCCGACGAGCCGCCGGCAGAATTGCGTCCGTACTGCCCCGACGGCTTGGAAGAGTAGAAGCCAGGGTTTCCGCCATCTCCCATCCCCTCTTGTTCGGCCACTTCGCTGGCAGTGGGTGTGCGCAAGCTGCCCACGCGCGGCCGCTTGCCGTACTTGCTGGGCGCGGCGGCGATCAAGCGGGCGTGTTCCTGCCGGGCCAGGTCGCGGGCCTGGGTCACCGCCTTGGCCAGGTTCGGGTTGGGCGGCGGATACTTCAGTTGCCAGTCCTGGCTAATCAACTCGTAGCCGAACTCCGAGCCCCACGACTTCATCGCGGCCAGGGCCGCGTCGTAGGCGGCAATGCCGTCGGGACGGACCAGCAGCAGCGGGTACGGCTCGCCCGTGTTTTGCGGATCGGCACCGCCTTGCAAGAGCATCTGCTCGCGCGTCGCGCGGATCGCGGCGGCCAGCGGGTTGCCGGGCCCCAACGGTTCGTCGAAATCGACCTCATTGAAGACGATGTTCTCAGGCTGGATCACAACGGCATCGCCGCGGCATTCGATATAGATGGGGCGGCGGCGCGTGCGGTTGAAACCGTGGTAAGGAACGATCGCGTAGGACTTCGGACGGTTGCCGGCCGCCTGCTGGGCCTGAACGAGCTCTTGCTGGGCCTCGGCAAGTTGGCCTTCGACCTGCCGCAGTTCCTCCTCGCCGGCAGCCACGAAGCGGCCTGCCCTCAGCCCTTCGTCGGCGGCCTTCTTGGCCTGCTGCGAAAGCTGCTCGAATTGACCGCGGAGCCGCCGCCCGTGGTCTTCAATATGGCCCAACTCCAGCCGGGCCTCGGTCAGTTGGGCTTCCGTCTCCTTGCGCGACGTTCTGAGTTGCTCGACCCGCCACTGGACCATTTCCATTTCCGCAGCAATGCCCGATTGCTTTTCCGCGTCGCGGGCCGACGCTTCCTGCACGGCCTGCAGGCGAGCGTGGCGGGTGACGAACAAGAGCAAGAGCATGAGCGCCCCCATCGTGCAAATCAGCACGGCGAGAAAGGGAAACAGCGAGAGGCGCGGAGCCCCTCGCCGCCCACGGCGGTTTTTGGCCAACCAAAGCGCTTTCATGCTGCCTTTGCGGTGCGGCGTTTCGACTCAAGTTGAACGGGCGATGAGGAAGCCGACTCGACCATCCGCCCATTGAGCAAATGGATGGCGGCCGCCAGCCCCAGCACGGTCTGTTCGAAGTTCTTGGCCCCGGCCAAGGCGGCCAGGTTGCGGTTCAACACGTCTTGGAGCTGCTCGACGTCGGCGGTCGCCTGCAAGACGCGCTCCATCGTCTCGGCTTGCTGGGCCAGCGAGTTCTGCACGCCCGCCAGGCTCTGGGCCTGCTGCAGTTGCGCCTGGGCAATCTTCTCCCACTGCCGGCGGCCTTGCTCGGCGACGGTTTCCTCGCTGGCGGCCAGCCGCTCCGAGTGACGTTTCAAGCTCTCTTCCAAAGCGCGGGTCAAGTTCGCGGCGGCCGCGTCGCCCATCTCCGCCCAGCGCCGGCCGGCGGCGTCCATCGAGGCCTGCCAGAGTTGGGCCTGCCGCTCGATCAAGCGGTCGCTGGCCGTCACCATGACCTCGGCCATGCGGCGCATGGCCACCACCTGGCCGTCGGCCCCGGTGGGGGCCGCGGGAAGATACTCTGCCAGCTCGTCTTCCACGCGGAAATCGACGGCCGCCAGCAAGGTGTTCTCCGCGCGATCGGCGAAGAAATGTACAAACATCAGCACCATCGAAAGCGACAAGGCCACGGCCGTTGTGTCGAACTTCAATCCCAGGCCCATCATGACCTGAGCCATCGACGTATCCAGCCGTTTGGGGTCGATGGCATTGAGGGCCAGCGTGATGCCGATAACAGTGCCCAGAAAGCCCAGGATGGGGATCGCCCACACAATCAAGCGAAAGAGGCTATAGCGGCCGTGTGCCCGTGTGGCATCGCAGTCGGCCAGGTACTTCAACTCGTCGCCGAGCCCCTCAGTGGAACCCAGACGCATGACATAGTGTACCGCCGCGCGGAGCCGGCCCAGATAATACTCTTCCTGGCGGGCGGCCGGCTGACGGTCCAACTCCGCTTGCAATATCCGGCAAAGTTCCGCCAGCGGTTGTTGGCCAGGCTCGACGGTCTTCCAGGGCGATTTGCCCAGGGCCAATTTTTGGGTGATTGTATCGAAGAGTCGCAAGAGGAGCGCCGCCATGCCCACGGAAAACAGTAGCGTCTCGCCATACTCGACGGGGTGATGCGTGAAGTAGCGGTGCATGACCGGCTGGTCCAATGGGCCGCCGAAGATCAGGCCGTAAAAGGCCGCGCACGCCAGAAGGCCCCAGACGATCGGCGACCTCATAGTTACACGGGCGAAACGGTTCAGGGCATTCACAGCATATTCCTTGGTCAACGAGATGGACTTGGTAATTTAGGCAATCATAGCGAAGATTGCCGGCAAAAATGCGTATTTACACCAAACCATCGGCCCCTTGGCAATAGATATTTAGCAGAATCCGCAAGCGATGGTTGTCTGGGGAAGCCGCAAGGAATAGGGAGGACAGCGTCGTACTTCTCACCGATTCCGAACAATCGCCAAACTTTGTAGAAGTCGGCGGGTGGGAAGAACCGAAAAACTAAATGTCAGCCGACACGATCATGGGATGGACTTCCGAGGGGGGGAAACAGTCCGGTGCCAGCCTGCCAAGGCGGCCCGGACTGTTTAATTTCTTGGGCGGTCGGAACCGCCAGTGCCCCTTTGGAGTGCAGTAATTTATTTCCGCTTTCTCTTTGCTGCGGAGCAGCTTCTCTTTTTTGCAGCGTAGCTCGGGCACGGACGGGTGTCATGTTTCCGCTTTCCATGTCTCGCGCCAGGGGCTTTGGAGTGCGGTCCGGGAACCGAGCGCAGCTTGGTCGTTACCGCTTTCTTTTAGCTGCGGAGCAGCTTTTCCGATCGTTGCGGAGCAGCTTAGCCCCACCACCGCTGCTATTCGCGCACGAAATCTGAAATAGAGTTTGCGTTCCTTGTAGCGGTTCTTTATACTAGGCGCATGGTTGTCACATACACGTCCGCAGGGTAGTGCGATGGGGGGCCGCAGATGCGCACGTGTTGTCTGTAGCATTTTCCGCTTTCGATTTCTTGCCGAGAACCGCATGGCGGCCTGCAGTCGGCTTGCCGCAGCCGGTTCTTGTTGGAGGCCCGCACATGGTTCCGCAGCCCGGGCTTTGCCCCGAGTGGTCTTCTCTTTCCGCTTCAACGACCGCAGGCCGAAGGCTTGCTCCGCCAAGGACCATCCGCATCGCGCTGGCCGCGGCGACGGTTCTCGTCTTCGCCGCATTGCCGGCCCAGGGCCAAGTGTATTGGTCCACATCGTCCGGGGACTGGTCCGTGGTGGCAAACTGGGGCGGCACCGCGCCTACGTCGTCGGTCAATGCCTATGTGATCAACGGCGGGACAGCGGCCATTACGCTGCCCGGCGCTGCCTGCTATGACCTTTATCTGGGCGACCCGAACAGCACCAACAGCGGCACGATCCAGATGTCCGGCGGCAGCCTGACGGTTTCATACTACGAATACGTGGGAAACGACGGTGCGGGCACGTTTAACCAGACGGGCGGGACAAACAATGTCAGCAGCAGTTCCGGCGGACTTTACCTCGGTTACACTTCGGCTTCGTACGGAAGCTATAATCTCAGCGCCGGACAACTCCTCGGGAACTTGCAATATCTAGGCTATTCCGGCACGGGCAGGTTTACGCAGTCAGGCGGGACGAATACTTTCAGTAACCTTTATCTCGGTTATTACTCCAGCGCGACCGGCGTCTACAACCTCACGGCAGGGTCGCTGTGCGGATACGACGCGTACGTGGGCTGCTGGGGAACGGGCACGTTTAACCAGTCCGGCGGCACGGTCAACCTCGCCAACGATGGCGGCGCCCTTTTCCTCGCATGCAATTACAGCCTCGGCTGCAGCAGCAGCTACAACCTGAGTGCCGGATTGTTGTCCGCAAGCACTGAATATGTTGGCAACTCCGGACCGGCCACGTTTACGCACTCCGGCGGGACGAATAATGTCGGCGCTGGAGGACTCTACGTCGGCTACAGCGGTTCCGGCAGCTACAACCTCGGCGGCTCCGCAGTCTTGTCGGCAGCGACCGAATACGTCGGCGGCTCGGGAGCAACGGGCAGCGGCAGCTTGGTTCAAACAGCGGGAACCAACACGGTCGGTGTGTTGAACATCGGCAGCCAAGGCCGCTATCAGTTCAGCAGCGGCACCCTCCAAATCGGCGCCCTGTGCAACCAAGGTATCTTCGACGCCACCGGCAGCACGGGCCTGCTGACGGTCAGCGGCAGCCAAGTTGTCGATCTCTCGCAGGCCACGTTGGTGAACACCGGTTCCATGTCGCTGACAGTCGGTCCCAATTCGCTACTGTTGGTGCCAATCAATTTCAATGCAGCCGCGTTCGGTAGTTACTCGAACCAGGGCATGACGCACTATGCTGGCACGCCGCTGACGATATCGTCCGGACAGGCTTTTTCGGGCGCCTTCAACCTTGCCGATACCCTGAATTGCCAAGGGATAATCTCCGCGGTGGCAAACGGTTCGATCAATCTCAACGGCGGTGTCACGGTTTCGGGCTCGGGAAACGTCAACATGGGATTCGGGAGTTTCAGTGTCAACAACTCGCTATCTGGCATTACGGGCGGGGCTCTTTCGGCCGAATTCGGCTATATCGGATTGTCCGGAAGCGGTGCGTTCACACAGTCAGCCGGCACGAACCATGTTTCCAGCAGCCTGTACGTCGGTTACGACAACCTCGGCAATTACAACCTCAGTGCATCGGGAGTTCTTGCCGCGTCCTATGAATACGTGGGCAACACCGCCTCGGGCACGTTTACGCAAACGGGCGGATCAAACTCAGTTGTCGAGCTTACGATCAACAGCCTGGGCTGTTACCAATTCAGCGGTGGTACACTCCAACTCGACGGCCTTATCAACCAGGGCGTCTTCGACGCCACGGGTAGCAGCGGCCTACTAACAGTCACCGGGAGCCAGGTTGTCGATCTCTCACAGGCCACGCTGGTCAACACCGGTTCCATGTCGTTGAGCATCGGTGCCAACTCGCTGCTCTTGGTTCCGGCTGGTTTCAATCCGGCCATCTTCGGCAGTTACGTTAACCGGGGCATGACGCACTATGCCGGCACTCCGCTGACAATATCGGCCGGACAAGCGTTCGCAGGCGGATTCGCCCTTAGCGATTTCGTGAATTGCCAGGGAAGGCTCTCGGCGATTTCCAGCGGTTCGATAAATCTCAACGGCGGCGTCTCCGTTTCCGGCAGCGGCAACGTCAATCTGGGCAACGGGGGTTTCAGCGTGAGCGACTCGCAGTCAGGGATCACCGCCGGATCGCTCACCGCAGATTATGGTTACGTTGGCTACTCGGACAGCGGAACGTTCACCCAGTCGGGCGGGACGAACAATGTCGGCTATGGTGGCCTCTACCTCGGTTACAATTCCCTTTCCAGCGGCACGTACAGTCTTAGTGCCGGAAAACTCTCCGCAATCGATGAGTACGTTGGCTACTCCGGCGTGGGTACGTTCAGTCTTAGCGGCGGAAATCTCTTTGCATCCAATGAGTACATTGGCTACTCCGGCATGGGTACGTTTACCCATTCGGGCGGGACGAACAATGTCGGCTATGGCGGCCTCTATCTCGGTTACAATTCCCTTTCCAGCGGTACTTACGGTCTTAGCGGCGGAAGTCTCTCCGCATACAATGAGTACGTTGGCTACTCCGGCGCGGGTATGGTTGCGCATTTAGAGGGTGTGAACAATGTCGGCTATGGCGGCCTCTATCTCGGTTACAATTCCCTTTCCAGCGGTACTTACAGTCTTAGCGGTTCGGGAGTGATCTATGGAATCAGTGAATACGTGGGCTATTTCGGCACGGGCATATTCACCCAACTTGGCGGAATAAACAGTCTAAGCGGCGGCCAGCTTTACCTTGGCTACAACTCGGGTTCCAGCGGCAGCTACAGTCTAAGCAACTCGGCAGTTCTGTCGGCACCGATCGAATACGTCGGCTATTCCGGCGCAGGCGCGCTCACTCAGTCTGGCGGAAGAAACAGTAGCAGCGGCCGGCTTTACCTCGGCTACAACTCCATTTCCAACGGCAGCTACAGTCTCAGCGGTTCCGGGCTGCTCTCCATAAACACTGAATATGTGGCCTACTCCGGCACGGGCACATTTACGCAGTTCGGCGGCACGAACAACCTGGGCTTCAATGGCGGCCTTTACCTCGGCTACAACCCTGTCTCCAGCGGTAGCTACATCCTCAGTGCCGGAACGCTCTCCGGATTTGCAACGTATGTAGGCTATTCCGGCAGCAGCACGTTTACGCAGTCCGGCGGTACAAACAATCTTGGTAATGGGACGCTTTACATCGCCTACAACGCCGGCTCCAGCGGTAATTACAGCCTTAGCAGCTCGGGAGTACTCGTCGCGCAATCTGAATGTGTCGGCTGTTCCAGTATGGGCACACTTACGCAATCTGGCGGGACGAACAACGGCAACGGCAATGGCGAGCTTTGCCTAGCCGACAACGGCCCCTCTTGCGGCGGCACCAGTACAGGCGTCTACAACCTTTGCGGCTCAGGATTGCTCAGCGGGTACGCTAATGAATTCGTGGGCTACTGGGGTAATGGAGTGTTTACCCAATCTGGCGGGACGAATAGCCTTGCGAGTAACGGTGAGCTTGTCGTTGGTTTTTGCCAGGGTTCCAACGGCAGCTACAACCTTTGCTCGGGGGTCCTTGCGGCGTCCATGGAGGATGTGGGGGGATTCGGCAACGGTACATTCATCCAAACAGGTGGATTGAACTCAGCCGGTTGTCTCAATATCACCGTCGCGGGTCGATATCAGTTCAGCGGCGGCACACTCCAGGTCACGAGGTTCGCCAGCCAAGGTATCTTCGACGCTACGGGCAGCACCGGCGTATTGAGCTTCGCTGGGAGCGCAATCGTCGACTTCTCGCAGGCCACGCTCATCAATGATACCGGCTCGATGTCGCTGAGTATCGGTCCCAATTCCCTGCTGCTATTGCCGGCAGGTTTCAATCCGGTGACGGCTTTCCGTAGTTACACTAACCTGGGCCTGACGCACGTCCTTGGCACGTCTCTGGTGATCTTGCCCGGACAGGGTTTCGCGGGTGCCGGCACGATCACTGACTTTGTGAATTGCCAGGGAACGATTTCCGCGGAAAACGGCTCGATCGATCTCAGCGGCGGCTTCGCGATTTCCGGCAGCGGCAACCTCAATTTGGGTGAGGGATGGTGCGCCGTGGACAACGCGCGTTCGGGGATCACCGGCGGGTCGCTCTCGGCGGACTCGGTGGGCGTGGGCAACTTTGGAAACGGCACATTAACCCAGTCCGGCGGGAGCAGCATTCTTAGCTATGGCCTTCTGCTTGGCTGTCACCCGGGTTACTCTGGTACCTACAACCTCAGCGGCTCGGCAGTACTTTCCGCAAACAGCGAGTTCGTGGGCTTTTCCGGTACGGGTACGCTCAATCAAACCGGCGGATCGAACTCGGTGAGCTACCTTACTATCAGCAGCCTCGGCCGCTACCAATTCAGCGGCGGTACCCTGCAAGTCGCGAGCCCCGGTCTGGTGAATCAGGGCGTCTTCGATGCGACGGGAAGCACGGGCGTGCTGAATGTCGCCGGAAGCGCAATCGTCGATCTCTCGCAGGCCGCGCTCGTCAATACAGGATCCATGTCGGTGTGCATCGGTCCCAATTCACTGCTGCTATTGCCGGCAGGTTTCAATCCGGCGACCGCTTTCTCCAGTTACAGCAACATGGGCCTGACGAACAACCTTGGCACGACCCTCACGGTATTGCCCGGGCAAGGCTTCGCGGGCGGCGGTTCCCTGCCCGATTTCGTGGATTGCCGTGGAACGATCTTGGCGACAAACAACAACGTCGGCGTTGCAATAAACCTCAACGCCGGTATCTTCGTATCCGGCACGGGTAGCGTGAACTTAGGCGGCGGGACACTGACGGTGAACAACGCACTCTCGGGGATTTCCGGCGGTTCGCTTTCTGCAGGCATGGAATACGTGGGTAACACCGGAAACGGTACGTTTACGCAGTCGGGCGGGACGAACAGTGTTAATTTGCCACTCTACCTCGCGTACGGCGCCGGTTCCAGTGCGAACTACAGCCTTAGCGGCTCGGGGGTGCTCGCCGCAGGCGTGGAATATGTAGGCTTCCTCGGCGCCGGCGTGTTTATGCATTCTGGCGGCACGAATAGCGGCAGTAGTCTTTTCATCGGCTACTACGCGGGTTCCAACGGCACCTACGCTCTCAGCGGGTCCGGCGTTCTCACGGCATCCGCGGAGTACGTGGGTTACTACGGCACTGGCGCCTTGATTCAAACGGGCGGATCGAACTCGGTGACCGACCTCACGATCGGCAGCCTGGGCCGCTACCAGTTCGGCGGCGGCACGCTCCAGGTCACTGGCGGCGGTTTGGCAAATCAAGGCGTCTTCGATGCAACGGGTAGCTTGGGTTTGCTGACGGCGAGCGGCAATGCGATTGTCGACCTCTCGCAAGCCACCCTTGTCAACACCGGCTCCATGTCGCTGAGCATCGGCCCCAACTCGCTCTTGCTCCTGCCGGCGGGCTTCAATCCGGCAACCGCTTTTGGCAGTTACAGCAACCAGGGCCTCGCGCACAACGTCGGCACGCCGCTGACGGTCCTGCCGGGACAAGGCTTTGCGGGCAACGGCAGTATCGCCGATTTCGTGAACTGCCAGGGAACGATTTCCGGCGATTACGGTTCGATCAATCTCAACGGCGGCGTCGCCGTATCCGGAACGGGGAGCGTTTTTGGCATCGCAACTTTCAACGCGAATAACACCCTGTCGGGTATAACCGGGGGAAATCTCATCGTCTTCTCTGGGTATTTGGGATACTCCGGCACTGGCATTTTCACGCAATCCGGTGGCGCTGCCAACATCACAAACCTTTACCTGGGCTACTCCAATTCGAGCTCCAGCGGCAACTACAATCTCAGTGGACCGGGAGTGCTCAACGCGTCCAACGAATTTGTGGGCTGCCCGGGCATCGGCACTTTTGCGCAAACCGGTGGGTTGAATTCGGCAAGTTACCTCAACATCGGCAGCCTGGGCCGCTATCAATTCAGCGGTGGCACGCTCCAAATCAACTGCCTTTCCAATCAAGGCGTCTTCGACGCCGCGGGCGGCGCGGGCCTTCTGACGGCGAGCGGAAGCGAGGTCGTCGACTTCTCGCAGGCCGCGCCGATCAACGCCGGCAACATGTCGCTGAGCATCGGCCCCAATTCGTTGTTGCTGCTGCCAGCCGGTTTCAATCCGGCAACCGCCTTCGGCAGTTACAGCAACCAGGGCACAACCCATTACGGCGGCTCGCCCCTGACGATATCGGCCGGACAGGCGTTCTCGGGCGGATTCACGCTGACCGATTTGCTGAATTGCCAAGGAGCGCTCACGGCGATCAACGGCGGTTCGATCTATCTCAACGGCGGTGTCTCGATTGCTGGGATGGGTATCGTCAACCTTGGTGGCGGAGTGTTCAGCGTCGATAATTTGCTGTCGCAGATTACAGGCGGGTCGCTCGCGGCAACCTCCGGTTATATCGGCTGCTCCGGCACGGGTTCATTTTCCCAGTCCGGCGGAACGAACAACGTCAATAACTCGCCGTTTAGCGGGGGGCTTTACTTGGGTTACAACCCAGGTTCCAACGGCACCTACAACCTCAGCGGCTCAGCAGTCCTTTCTACATACGCAGAATACGTAGGCTACTCCGGCAATGGAACATTGAACCACACCGACGCGACAAACAGCACGAGCTATTTCAGCGCTCTTTACCTCGGCTACAACCCGGGTTCCTGCGGCGTCTACAACCTCAGTGGGGCGGGGTCCTTATCTACGTATAACGAATATGTGGGCAACTCCGGCGCCGGTACATTTACCCAGTCCGGTGGCACGAACAACGTTAGCTCGCTTGGGGCTCTTTACATCGGAAATAACACGGGCTCCAACGGGAGTTATAATCTTAGCGGTTCGGGATCGCTCGCGGCATTCACGGAATACGTGGGCTGCTCCGGCGGCGGTACGTTTACGCAGTCGGGCGGGACGAATACGGTGCCCGGCCTGCTCCAACTCGGTGCGAGCGGAACCTACAATCTCAATGGAGGTGTTTTGCTGGCATCCAATATCCAAGGCAGCGGTACTTTCAACCTCGGCGGCGGAACGCTGGTGGCCAACGCCGGATTCTCCAGCAGCCAGGCCATGGCGTTGACCGGCAGTGGCGGCAATGGCAATATCAATACCGGCGGCAACCAGGTCACGCTTTCCGGCGGATTATCCGGCCCGGGCGGCTTGACTGTATCAGGCGGCGGCACATTGGCGCTTAGCGGCAGCAACACCTACCAAGGGGGAACAATGATCGATGGCGGCGTGTTGCAACTGGGCAACTCCGCGGCCCTGGGATCCGGCGGGTTGATCGTCGTCGTCGGCACGCTCGACCTGGCGGGTTACAGCCCGAGCATCGCCGTCCTCAGCGGCGCCGCCGGCGCGATCACCAATAGCAGCACGAGCGAGTCCACCCTCAGCGTCGTTCCCTTGTCCACGACCACGTTCGGCGGCGCGATCGACGATGGGCCGACGGGCAAGGTGACCCTGGTCCTGGAAGGCTCCGGCACGCTCGTCCTTTGCGGCACGGACACCTATACCGGCGGGACATTCGTCGACGCCGGCACGCTGGTTCTGACCCAGGCCACGGCGTTGCCCGCCGGAGAGAGCTTGACGGTCGGGGCGGGCGGCACGTTCGTCTTCGATCCCTCCGTAGCCGCCGCGCCGGTCGAAACCGCCCGCGGCGCGGCTGCGGCAGTCCCTGAGCCGGGAACCTTGGCGCTGTTGAGCATGGCCGGAGTCGTTGCGGCGGCTGCGCTCTGGTGGCGGAGGACGAGACGTTATGCCGCTTTCGCTCCGGCTATCGACGCACAGGTGTTTACGCCCGTTGGCCGCTGGCTGCGGCGGCGAGGGCTGCGCCGGAATCGGGTGTCAAGTATGCTTTGTGACTGCAAGACATGTCGCTTTGAAACCGCACATCGGAGCTTGCTCGCGCCGGACTTAGAGGCTATCCGGAATGCTTCCGCAACATGTCCCCTCTCCCTCCGGGAGAGGGTTAGGATGAGGACAATTATTCAGGCTGCTCCGCCACATAAGTCCTCACCCCCTGCTCCTCTCCCAGAGGGAGAGGGTAGACTTTCCGGACAGCCTCTTAGAGCCAGGATCGGGCCTTTGGAGTGCGGTGGCTTGCCACCGCTTTCCTTAACGGCCAGCCACTAGAGCACACCCAGCTGCCTTGAAAAGCGGTAGCAAGCCAGGCATTTTTTGGGCCATGTTGATTTGTCTTAGCCTTACCAGTCTGGGTGACTCATTGGCCCTCAACTTCCAGACACGACAACAGTCTAATCGAATATGGCGGTATTATAAGTCCTTACGGCTAGAGGACTTACGAATCATGGGAAACACCGCCATATTTGATTGGACTCCTTGCCAGCGTCCCAATTTGCCACTCCGGAGACAGCCGGCAGACCAATTCGATATATTGCTATGTTCGCCCTCATCGCACAGGATCCAGAAAAACCAGTTGGTGACGGCATCGTGTCTCCAAGTCCAATCAACATGGCCCAGAAAATGGCTGGCAAGCTACCGCACTCCAAAGGGACCCCCCTTTTGGCAATGATCCGCGACTCCAAGCCCAGACGCTTTGCCGTTTGTTCCCGCCACGACTCTTCCCCAAACGGACGCCCGTGCAAGCCGGGTTGGACCCCGGCTTGTACCGGTTGCGACCCCTGTGGGCTCGAAATGCGCGATTGCGACTCGACTGGCGGTGGTCGCGTCGCCGTAGCTCTGCAACCACCGGCGACGCACCCAAGAGAGTGAAAAAGCCTCGTTTTTGCGAAGTCTCGTGTTGGCACTAAACTCCTGTGGCGTATGCGAGCACCCTATGTTGCGGGGAAAAACCGTCGAAGACGTGGAAAAATGATGGCCGTTGGCCAAATTTACACCACCGTTGCCACAAATCCGATCTTGAGAGTTATGCAGTCATATCTCACATAGAAGAAAAAACTATCTCGGGCATTTTTCCTGGAATTACCCTCAGATGGGAAGCTAGCGAGGCTAAGTTGAGGATTCTGCCAAAAAAAAGATTGACGATCGTAACGATTGTAGTCGAAAAAGAGAATGTAGGGCGATTCAACCATTAACTTGCGCTCGACAGAACTTTGTGTAGGGGGCGGCAATCAAATGAACACGGAAGTCTTTTTTCGCAAATTGGCGGGCATACGCAGCCACGTAGGCTATCTGCCGACGATCGGAATCCAGGCCGTTTACCGCGGGGCGGTGGCCGGCTTGTGGTTGGCCTTGGCCATGATGGCCAGTGGCTTAGTATTCTCGCACGAGGCCACGGCCCAAGACACTTCGTGGCAGGACCAACCGCAGCCCAAGCGGCGCGCACGTCCCGCCGCACAGGCTTATCCCGATGAGCAACTGCCCGACCGTACGGTTGCCATGAACGATGACACCGTGCTGTCAACGGCCCCGCTGGCGCCCGACAACGTCGACTCGCCCTCCAACGAGTCGCCCAAGCGGAAGAAGGCGAAGCCGGCGGGCGACGTGGGCGATGCGGACGGCGGCGAGGCCCGGCCCACTCGAAGTGTGCCGCCGCTGCCGCGGCATCCCGCGCCCGTCGAGGAAAACATGGCGGAGGCGGAGGCGCCGTTTGCCAGCCCCCAGGAAGGCTGTCAGGAGAACGATTTCGGCTACACCGGCCCTCCCTTGCGCGGTATCCTGGCCAATCGGTTGTGGTTCCGCGGCGAGGCCTTGCTGTGGTGGCTCAAAGGCGGAGAGACGCCGCCGTTGTTGACGACAAGTCCGGCTAGCACGCCCCAGGCCCAGGCAGGCGTGCTGGACTCGGCCACTACCACGATTCTGTTCGGCAACGACGAAATGAACACCGGGCTGCACGCGGGCGGCCGCATGACATTCGGCATCTGGCTGGACCAATGCCAGGAATCGGGCCTGGAGTTTTCCTACTTCGTCCTGGGTGAGAACCAGCAGTCGTATAGCAACCCCAGCAATCCCGTCCTGGCCCGGCCCTTCTTCAACGTGACGACCGGGTCCGAAGACAGGGTGCTGCTGGCCTATCCCGGCGTGGCCACCGGCACGTTTTCCGCCAATTCCACCGAGAATTACCAGGGTGCCGAGGCCCTCTGGCGGAAAGCCATCGTCCACGGCAACGATGGGCGGATTGATTTTATCGCCGGCTATCGCTTCCAGCGCCTGACCGACGGTTTGACCATCGGCGATTCGGTCACCGGTGGCACCCCATCCGCGACCATCGTCAACGCCGACGAGTTCCACACCCGCAACGACTTCAACGGCGGTGAAATCGGTTTCGCCACGCAATGGCACCGCAATCGCTGGTCGCTCGACACGCTCCTGAAAATGGGAATCGGCCAGACGAACACGCAAGTATTCATCAACGGTTGGACGACGACTACCACCGCGAATAGTACGCCCATCAATTACAGCAACGCTGGCGTGTTGGCGCTGGAGAGCAATTCGGGCACGCACGCCTCGGAACAGTTCTCGGTAATGCCGGAAATCGGACTCACTCTGGGTTACGACCTGACGCCGCGGTTGAAGGCCAGCGTGGGATACACGCTCTTGTATTGGACCAACGTGGCACGGCCCGGCGACCAGATCGACCTGAACGTCGATCCCCGGCAGTTTGCGCCGCCCACGCAGGAGTCACGGCCGCAGTTTGTCCTGCACACCTCGGACTTCTGGGCCCAGGGAGTCAACTTGGGCCTGGACTACCGCTTCTAAGCCGTCGGGTGTGACAAGGTCACGCGAGTCAGCGTGGGCCGAGTAACGCGAGTCCCATCGAAAAAGAAAATACGAAATACGAATGTCGAAATCCGAAACAAATCGGAAATCGCAAAGAACAAAATTCGAAACGACCGTTTCCTGCCTTTGAATTTTCTGCTTTGAATTTGTTTCGGATTTCGTGCTTCGTTATTCGGATTTCGACACTGGGACTCGTGTTATATGGCCCACGCTAGACGCTTGGCAACATGTCTACCGGTCGACCATGAGTACATCGTGCTCGGTGAAGACATGCCACCCCGGCCGATTCAGACCTGCGTATCGAGCGTGGCCATGGCGAGGATGGGATTCTCGACGTCTCCGGCCAGGTCGGTCAACGTCACGCTGAACGTCACTGTGCCGTCGGCCAACGAGGAGACATCCACGCCGGTCACCTGCTGTGTGGGCGAGGTCACGACGCCGCTGCCCGTCACCGAATCGGTCCCACTGCTGCTGCTGACGCTGAACGTGTAAGTGTCGCCCACTTGGGCGTTGGCGAAGGTGAATCCGGCTGCCTTGGCATTTGCGGCGTTCAGCACGGCGGGGACTGCGGTGATCGACGTGTCCAGCGCCGCCGGGGCCGCGACCATCGTGGAAGCGACAGGCTGGGCCGTCGATCCGATCGTCAACGCTGTGCCCGTCGAAGCCGCGCTGTCGACCGTATTGGCCGGAATGGAGAATTCCGCGTCGGGATACAGGTAGCCGGACGAATTGATGGCGAAATCGGCATACAGTTCCAGGGCCGACGTGGCAATCGACTGTTTGACGGTGAACGTGTGGGACCCGCTAGCGATCTGCGTCTTGCCGTCGGTGGTCAGCGTGATGGTGGTGGCGTCCGCGGCGACCGTCCCGCTGGCGATGGCCGTTGTGCCGCCGTCGAGATAGACGGAAACCGTGGCCCCGGCGATCGCTCCCGCGATGTTGAACGAGAACGCGGTGGCCGCGCTGGTGTTGTTGGCGGTCGTGCTCCCGGTAACGGTCTGTCCGTCCACGGAGATCGAGCTGATCTGCGGCGCCGGCGGGGCGACGAAGACTGGCACGTAGGCGCGGTAGGCCTGGTCGACGTGGTTAGTTTCGTCCCACGCAGGGGCCGTGGCCGCTTGGGCCGTGATTTCCAGGATCTGCACGCCGTAGTATCCGGCGGCCGGCGTCACGGTGTAGCTGGAACCACTTTGCGTGAGCGTCATGTCCTCGTTCGTCGTGTCCGGCACCGGCGGGCCGCTGGTGGTGGCGCTGCTGAAGGTGACGGTCTGCGCCTTGGACGCGGCAGATACGGAATTCGTAAGCGTCACGGACGGCAGCGCGGCCGACGAGACGTCCGTGATCGGCGATTCGCTTGTGGCAAAATCGATGTTGAAACTGAAGGCCGACGGATCGTTCGACGTCGGCGTGACTGCCGAAACCGTGGCTCCCGTGAAACCGGCGGTTACTAGCGCGCTTTGAATGTTGGCGGCCGTGCCTGCCAGGTTGTCGCTGTTGAACGTGATCGAACCCGTCGTGGTGGACCCCACTTGCAACTCGAACGTGCCGTCGATCAGCTCATAGGAGTTGTCGACGTACCAGCCGGCGTCGGCGGGGATGGCGCGGAACAACTGCACGTTCACCTGCGGGGTCGTGCCGTCGGCCGATTCTCCCTGCGGCGTGAAGGTCACCGAACCATTCGCCGCGACCTGGATCGTGTCGGTGCCGTTGATGGGCTGCACCCAGGGGTTGGGCGGATCGTAGGCATTCGTGCCGATGGTGATCGTGAAGCTCTCCGTACCGCCCTGTCCGTCGGAGACTTTGACCGTATAGGTACCCGTCGCCCCCGTGGCGGCCGTGAGCATCAAGACGCTGTCGCTAGTCTCGGTAACGATGCTCATCGATTCGATCTGCGGGGCCGTCAGCGGTTTGCTGTCTTCATGGGTTGATGTGTTGGTGGTCACCGGCGTGGCGGCGATGGCCTGGCGGACGTTGTCGCCCGAGATCAGCTTGCCGAAGATCGTGTAGCGGAAGTCGAGGAACCCGTCGCTCGTGTCGTCGGGGTTGGTGATGAAGAATTCCGAGCTGTTGCCGTCCGCGCCGTCGTTGGCCATGGCCAGCAGGCCGCTGGAGGTGAACCGCAAATCGGCGTTCAACTCGTCGGGGATGGTGCTGATCGCCGGTCCCGTGTAGCTCGAGCCGACGCCGCCCTGGCTCATGAAATCCTCGATAATGCGGTAGAATGTGGTTTTTGTGTAGGTGTCCGAGTTGACCAGGTTGACGAAGTGCGCCACGGTGTTGGGCGTGTAATTGTTGAACAACTGGAAGTCCATGGTGCCCAGGTTGGTGACGATCTGCAGGACCTGGTTGGTCTCGGGCAAGAAGGTTGGCGTCAAATCGGCGCCCGTGGGGTCGCTGCTGCTGGACGTGGTGGCGGTGAAATGCAGCGTCCCCGTGTTGGTGCTGTCCAAGGCGACAAGCACGGGCGAGCCGATGGCGATGTTCGTCGGCGGGGCGATCGCGGTCAGGCCGCCAGCCGCCGCCACCTCGACGTACACGGGGCCCAGCGTGCGGCTATTGCCGTAGGAATCGGTAATCGTCGCCGTGTACGACACCGTGGTGCCCGCCAGCGCGGCGGCGGGTGTCATGCTGAAGGTCTGCGTCGTTGCGTTGTACTGTATGCTGCTGGGCAGCGTGCCCGGCGTGACAGTGATCGTATCGCCGCTGGGAGCATTGGTCTGTACCTGATAGGAATAGAGGGCGTTGACCGTGGCCGACGTGGGAGGCGGGGTTACGGTCAGGCTGGTGAGTGTGGCGGTGGTCGTAGCCGCCTCGCTGGTGATGCCGCCGGTGCTGGTCAAAGTGACGCTATACGTCAGGGTCCCGCTGGGCAGCGAGGAGACGTTTACATTGTCGACCTGCTGGCTGGTGGAGCTCAGCGTGCCGCTGCCGGTCACCGTGCCGCTGCCGCCGCTGCTGGTGACCGTGTACTTGTAGCTGTCGGTTGCCACGCCGTTGGTTATGGCGAAGCTGGCGACCGTGTCGTCGCTCAGGTCGAGAGTGGCCTGGTTGGCGGTAACGGAGAATACCGTCAGCGTTGCCGGGGCTGTTTTCGCTGACGAGCCGATGCCGTTGCTGAAGACTGCCTCGTACTGGTTGCCGCTGTCGGTGCTGGCCGCCGTGAAGCTGTAGGTGGTCGAGGTTGCTCCGGAGATGGCGCTGAACGCCGTCGCGCCGCTGGTGCTCACCTCCCACTGCACGGTAGCGGCCGGATTGGCGCTGGCTGCCGCGGTGAAGGTCACCGTGCCGCCCGCGCCGGCCGTCTCGCTGCTGGGCGTGGAGGTCACGGTGGGGGCGAAATCCACGGTCAAGGTGGCAGGCGTGGTCGTGAGCGTGCCATAACTATCGCTGAAGATCGCTTCATACTGGCTGCCGTTGTCCGCGCTGGCGGCCGTGAGGCTGTAGGTGCTGGATGTCGCGCCGGAGATGGGTGTGAATGCTGATGCCCCGCTGGTGCTCACGTCCCACTGCACAGTGGGCGTGGGAGTGCCGCTGGCGGATGCCGTGAAACTCGCCGTGTTGCCGCTGGTGACCGTTTGGTTGCTGGGGCTGCTGGTTAGGGTCATGGCCGTCTGCACGCTGAGCGTGGCCAGGGTGCTGGTCACGGTGCCTGCGGCATTGGTGAAGACGGCTTCGTACTCAGAGCCGTTGTCGGCGAGACTTGCCGTGAAGGTGTACGTGGTCGAGGTCGCTCCAGAGATGGGGCTAAACGCTGTGCTGCCGCTGCTGCTCACTTCCCACTGCACCGTAGGCGCCGGGTTGCCGCTGGCCGCCGCCGTGAAGGTCCCTGTGCTGCCCGTGTTGACCGTGTGGCTGACGGGCTGCGTGATCATGGCCGGCGCGTAATCCACGGTCAAGGTGGCGGGCGTGCTCGTGAACGTGCCGGCGCTGTTGGTGAAGACGGCCTTGTACTCGTTTCCGCTTTGCGTGTTGGCGGTCGTGAAACTGTAGGTGGTCGAGGTGGCGCCGGAGACGGGCGTGAACGAAAATCCGCCGTCGGTGCTGACTTGCCACTGCACCTTGTCGGCGCCGCCCGGGTTGGAGGTGGTGGCCGTGAAGGTCGCCGTGGTTCCCGTGTTGACACTCTGGCTCAGAGGCTCGGTCGTCAGGTAGTCGACCGTCAGGGTCACCGGGTTACTTGTGGCGGCGCCGGCCACGTTGGTGAAGACAGCCTCGTACTGGCTGCCGTTGTCCGTGCTGCTGGCCGCGACGCTATAGGAGGTCGAGGTCGCGCCCAAGATGGTTGCGAAGGCCGTCGCCCCGCTAGTGCTCACTTCCCATTGCACCGTGGCAGCGGGACTAGCGCTGGCCGTCGCCGTGAAGGTCGCCGCACTGCCCGCGTTGACCGTCTGGCTGCTTGGGCTGGTAGTCACGGCGGGGGCCGTGGCCAGCGTCAAGGTGGCGGGACTGCTCGTGAAACTGCCGAAGCTGTTGGTGAAGACCGCCTCGTACTGGTTGCCGTTTACGGCGCTGGTGGCCGTGAGACTGTAAGTAGTCGAGGTCGCCCCGGTGATGGGGCTGAAGGCCGTCGCCCCGCTGGTGCTCACTTCCCATTGCACCGTGTCGGCGCCACCCGGGTTGGAACTGGCCGCCGTGAATGTTGCTGTACTGTTCGCGGTCAAAGCCTGCTCGGCGGGCTCAGTCGAAACGTAGTCGACCGTCAAGGTTACGGCCGTGCTGGTCGCCGCCGTGCCGATGCCGTTGCTGAAGACAGCTTCGTATTGGCTGCCATTGTCCGCACTGCTGGTTGCGAAGCTGTAGGTGGTCGACGTGGCTCCGCTGATGGCGCTGAAGCCCGACGCGCCGCTGGTGCTCACGTCCCATTGCACGCTGGGCGTGGGACTGCCGCTGGCCGTCGCCTTGAAGGTTGCCGTGCCGCCCGTATTGACCGTCTGGTTGGCCGGTTGCGCAGTCACGGTCGGCGCGTATCCTACCGTCAAGGTGGCGGGAGTGCTGGTGACCGTGCCGGCATCACCGCTGAAGACGGCCTCGTAGTGGTTGCCGTTGTCCGCGCTGGTGGTCGCGAAGCTGTAGGTGGTGGAGGTGGCGCCGGTGATGGGCGTGAACGCCGTCGCCCCGCTAGTGCTGACTTCCCATTGCACCGTGGCGTCGGGATCGGCGGTGACGGACGCGGTGAAACTCACTAGGGCTCCCGCGCTGATCGTCTGGCTGCTCGGGTCTTGGGTCACGGCCGGGCCGGCCTGAACGGTCAGCTTGGCTGCCGTGGTGGGCGCGCTGCCATTGGTATTGGTGAAGACGGCCTCGTAGTGGTTGCCGTTGTCCGCGCTGCTGGTCGCGGAGCTGTAGGTGGTGGAGGTGGCCCCGCTGATGGCCGTGAAGCCCGTCGCCCCGCTGCTGCTGACTTCCCACTGCACCGTGGGCGTGGGGTTACCGCTGGCGGTTGCCGTGAAGGTCACCGTGGCGCCGGTATTAATCGTCTGCGTGATCGGGTCCGTGACCACGGCTGGGGCGTAGTACACGGTCAACGCGGCCGGTGTGGTGGTCGCCGCCGTGCCGATGCCGTTGCTGAAGACCGCCTCGTACTGATTGCCGTTGTCCGTACTGCTGGTCGCGAAACTGTAGGTGGTCGAGGTGGCCCCGCTGATGGCAGTGAAGGCCGTTGCTCCGCTGCTGCTCACCTCCCATTGCACCGTGGCGGTCGGATTGCCGCTGGCCGTGGCGGTGAACGTCGCAGTACTGCCCGTATTGATCGCCTGACCGGTCGGGTTGGTGATCACGGCTGGGCCGTAGTCCACGATCAACGTGGCGGGGTTGCTGGTGACCGTGCCGGCGCTGTTCGTGAAGACCGCCTCGTACTGGCTGCCGTTGGCAGCGCTTGTGGCCGTGAAGCTGTAGGTCGTGGAGGTTGCCCCGCTGATAGGAGTGAATGCCGTAGCGCCGGCAGTGCTCACGTCCCATTGTACCGTGGGGGTTGGATTGCCGCCGGTCGCCGCCGCCGTGAAGCTCACCGTGCCGCCCGCGTCAAACGTCTGGCCGATCGGATTGGTAGACAAGGTTGGCGCGTAGTCCACGGTCAACGTGGCTGGCGTGGTGGTTGCCGCCGTGCCGATACCGTTGCTGAAGACCGCCTCGTACTGATTGCCGTTGGCGGCGCTAGTAGTCGTGAAGCTGTAGGTGGTCGAGGTCGCCCCGCTGATGGCGCTGAACGCTGTCGCCCCGCTGACGCTCACCTCCCATTGCACGGTAGGCGTGGGGCTGCCGCTGGCCGACGCCGTGAAAGTTGCCGTGCTGCCCGCATTGACCGTTTTGCCGGTCGGGTTCGTGACTATGGCTGGGGCGTAATCCACGGTCAACGTCGCGGCGTTACTGGTGAAACTGCCGGCGCCGTTGCTGAAGACGGCTTCGTACTGGCTGCCGTTTTCCCCGCTGGTGGCCGCAAAGGCGTAGGTCGTGGAAGTCGCCCCGCTGATGGCGCTGAAGGCCGTCGCCCCGCTGGCGCTTACCTCCCATTGCACCGTGTCGCTGCTGGAACTGGAATCGGCTGTGAAA
>Ga0181520_10002880_pt1 | contig 31140 bp, 25 predicted proteins | sample PEATcosm2014_Bin_29_FD_132451 | JGI IMG/M metagenome (GOLD analysis project Ga0181520, IMG submission 132451) | Peatland microbial communities from MTU Mesocosm Facility, Houghton, MI, USA - PEATcosm2014_Bin02_30_metaG | ecosystem: Environmental > Terrestrial > Soil > Wetlands > Peat | place...
AGAATGGTTTGCTGACGCAATATCATTCGCCAAACGGCGGGCCGTTTCATGTTAGCCCCTCCTTGAACGGCAATCAGCCTTACCTTCGCCTCGATGTCCCCCTGCGTAAAAACGATGCTCCTGACCGGCGAGCTGGTGCTTGTCCAATGTGGCAGGGCATCAGAACAGACGACGGCCCGACGGCATACTGATTCTCATCACCATGTCCGCAGGGAGAGCCCCCGCCCTGAGGATGCCGGGCGGATCGACTGTCGCATCCACCACCGTCGAGGGCACGCCGCCGGAGCAGCGCCCGCCGTCGATGACTACGTCGATGCGATTGCCGACAGTGTCGATCACTTCCTGCGCGTCCAGAGCCTCACGCTCCCCGGACGGGTTCGCGCTGGTCACTGCGACCGGGAACTTGACAGCCCGCAGGATCGCCCGCGCGAGGTCGTGGTCGGGTACGCGGACGCCGATGGTCGGCAGGCCCGCCGTCACTCCGGCACAGATCGGCACGTCCGCGCGAAGCGGCACGACGAGCGTCAGCGCCCCGGGCCACAGCCTCGCGAGGCGCTGGGCCGCCGTCAACGACCTTCCGTATATCCGATCAGGGGGGAATGCCGCCCGAGCTGGCAACGCCGCGATTGACCCCAGGTCTTCCGCATCGGCCAGCAATACCGGCAGCGGTTTATCGGCGGGGCGGCCCTTCGCCGCGTACAGCCGCGCCACCGCGTCCTCGTTTGTCGCATCGACAGCGAGGCCGTAGACCGTGTCTGTCGGGATCGCGACGACCTTGCCGGCGGCGAGGGCCTCGGCGGCGATTTGCACCGTCTCTTTCTCGCCAGCCCTTTCAGCCACGATCACGACCGGGGTGTCAGTCATCCGTAGTCTCCGCCATGACGACGCGCTCGATGCCCCCGAGGTCTCGGTGCACCGTTACCGCGAATCCCGCCAGCGCCTGCCCTAGCATGCCCGCGACAGCCGCCGCCTGGGTGTGCCCGACCTCGAAAGCCACCAGCCGCAGCCTCGGGATGCGCGGCAGTCCCTCGCACAGGGCCCGGTAGAACCCCAGGCCGTCAGCGTCCGTGCCGACCAGCGCGCCCATCGGTTCATGCTGGACGACTTCAGGCTCCAGACCCGCGTACTCCGCTTCGGCCACATACGGGGGATTGGAGATGACGGCCTCGATCTCCTCCGCAATCCCGGTCAGCAGCACCGCCGCAAGGCCATCTCCTTGCAGCAGCTTCACCCGCCCCGCCAGCCCGTGCAGGGCCACGTTCTCCGCCGCGAGGGCCAGCGCCTCCGCCGACACGTCCGTCGCCCACACGGTCACTCCGGGGTGCCGCACTGCCAGCGCGATCGCAATTGCGCCCGTCCCGGCGCCAATGTCGCACAGGCAGCGCATCGGCTGCCTTCGCTCATCGGCCCTTTGCAGGGCTTCCAGCACGACATCGACCAGGGTCTCAGTATCGGGTCGGGGGATGAGGGCTCGAGGATCGCATCTGAGCCTCAGCCCGTGGAACTCGGTGTAGCCGAGGATATACTGCAGGGGTTCGCGCCGCGCCCGCCGCTCGACCGTGCCGCGGAAGGCTGCCATCGCCCCCGACGGCACGCTTTCCCTCATGGTCGTGGCAAGCCGCCCGATGTCGCCGCCGCTCATCACTTCCGCCAACAGCGCCTTCGCATCGAACGCGGGGGAGGAAATGCCGGCCGCTGAGAGCGCGGCAGTAGCTTCGGCGAGGGCCTGGCTGACGGTCATCATGGCTGCGCTCAACGCTACCCGTGCGCCGCAAGATCCAGCCGCCGCGCCTGATCCGCCTCTTGCAGCGCGGTGATGAGATCGTCGATCTCGCCGACCATCAGCGAGGGGAGATTGTGCATAGTCAATCCGATGCGATGATCGGTCAGCCGGTCCTGGGGGTAGTTGTACGTGCGAATCTTCTCGCTGCGATCTCCGCCGCCGACTTGCTCGCGCCTCGCCGCCGACTGCTCCGCCTCGCGCCTCGCCCGCTGCTCTTCATAGATGCGCGCTCGCAGGAATTTCATCGCGTTCTCGCGGTTCTGAAGCTGACTGCGCTGGTCGGAGGATGCGGCCTGGATGCCGGTCGGGACGTGCGTGATGCGCACCGCCGTCTCGTTTTTCTGCATGTGCTGACCGCCCGGCCCGCCGGCGCGGAAGGTCTCCATCTTCAGGTCCGCCGGGTTGATCTCGATGTCCACGTCCTCGACCTCAGGCAGCACGGCCACCGTCGCCGCTGAGGTGTGGATGCGCCCGGCAGCCTCGGTCTCCGGCACCCGCTGCACCCGGTGGACGCCGCTTTCGTGCCGAAGCGCCCCATAAGCGCCCTTGCCCTCGATGGAGAAGATGATCTCCTTGTACCCGCCCATCTCCGACGGGTTCGCGCTCATCACTTCGACCTTGCGCCGCGTGCGTTCGGCATAGCGCGAGTACATGGTGTAAAGGTCGCCAGCAAAGATCGCGGCCTCCTCGCCGCCGGTCCCGGCGCGGATTTCCATGATCGCATTTTTCTGGTCCATCGGGTCTTTCGGCACAAGCTCGAGCAGCAGCCGGTGGTGCAAGTCCTCGGCCTTCGCCGCCGCGACCTCGCTCTCCGACTTGAGATACTCGCGCATCTCATCGTCTTCGGCCTCGGCGAGCAGAGCCTGCGCCTCCTCGACCTCGCGCAAGGCGGCATCGTACTCGTCGTACATGGCCGCCGCCGGCGACAGTTCGGAGTGCCGCACCGACAACTCACGATACCGGTTCTGGTCCGAAGTCACATTTGGATCGGCCAGGAGCTGCTCGATCTGGGCTAGTTCTTCCTTAATTCTCTTGTAGGGGGCGGAGATGTCCATGGTGGTAAACGCTGAACTCGGAACGCTGAACGCTGAATCAACGGCAAGAACGGCAGGTTTTGGGTTTTGGGGACGGCAGGAACGGCAACAGGCCGGGGGCGACGGAACGAGCTAACGCTGCTTCCCGCCTATCTCCACTTCTCGCATCGGAGGGGCGAAATCTGCCGGAAGGGACACTTCGTCGGCTACTGCAGCGAGGGCGTATAGCGCCGTCTCAAGCTGCTTCTCGTCCGCTTTTCGGGTCGTGAGCAACTGCAGGAGGAGGCCTGGGCCGGCGAGCAGCCGCGACAAGAGCGAGTGGCGGTGTCGTCCGGACCAGCGGATGATCTCATACGCCAGGCCCGCGACCGGGATGAGCGTGCCGAGCCGCACGATGCTCCGCAGCCACACTTCCGGATACCACGGCAGGAAGCAGTTGATGATGATCTTCACCACGATGACGACCAGCAGGAACGCCGTGCCGCACCGGGGATGCAGCGGGCTATACCGCGCGCAATTGCCGACCACGACGTCCTCGCCGGCCTCGTAACAGTTGATTGTCGCGTGCTCGGCTCCGTGATACTGAAAGACGCGCTTCACATACGGGACCAGCGAGATCACCGCGATGTATGCCACCAGCACCGCCAGCCGGATGAGGCCCTCAACCAGGTTGCGCAGGATGTTGTCCCCGCTCGGGAAGGCGAACTGCATGTCTCTTACCGGAGGCGGGCCGAATGCGAAGCCTGCGATCCAGGTCGGAAGGAGCACGAACAGGAACAGCCCCAGGCCGATCGCGACAACCGTCGTCAGCGAGGTCAGAATCGCGGCGACGCCCCCGCCCTGCTTGTCCTTCGCCGGCTTGGCGGGCGGGTCGTCGGGTGCGCTGTCGGCTTGCGCGGCCGCCAGAAGCTTCTCGTTCTCCTCCTCCATCGCCACGTCCGCCGAGAACTGAAGCGCCCCCATGCCCAGAGTGAAGCTTTCGATCAGCCCGATGCACCCGCGCACGATGGGCCAGCGCCGCCAGCCGACGCTCGCCGGGATCTGCTTGCGCCCGATCACGATCTGCCCGTCCTGGCGCCGAACAGCCACCGCATATCGGTCAATGCCGCGCATCATCACGCCTTCGATAACTGCCTGACCGCCATAGAAGTGTTCGTGTTGGCTCATGGGAGGGAAACGGAAAACGCTGAACGCTGAACGCTGAACGCTGAACGCTGAACGCTGAACGCTGAACGCTGAACGCTGAACGCTGAACGCTGAACGCTGAAAACGGAAAACGGCGAAAAACGACAAAAAACGACAAACAGCCAACACCGGCGTCAGCGCCGGCTTTGTGTAGGTACGACAACGGCCCTGCCTGCGATGCCCCGTATGTGGGGACGCGAGACAGGGCCGTCTTCAAGGCGTGCTGCTACTTGTCTCCGGAGCCTTTGAGCTTCCCGGTGGCCCCGTATCGGTCCTGCAGGCCGTACCGCTTGATGAAGCGCTCGACGCGCCCCTCGGTATCGACGATCTTCTGCTGGCCGGTATAGAACGGGTGGCACTTGCTGCAGATTTCGACCTTCAGTTCGGGCTTGGTCGAGTGCGTCATGAAGCTTTCGCCGCAGGCGCAGGAGACCTTGCATTCGACATACTTCGGATGGATTTTGTCTTTCATGGTGTTTGCGTTCTCACTCCTCACGGGGCGACGTTCAGCGCCGCCGGCTTCGCGACGCATAATATACCACCTCGCGACCACACGCGCAAGAGGAACGCTGAACGCAAAACGCTGAACGCAGAATCGACGGCAAGAACGGCAAAAACGGCAAACACGACAAGAAGGCTGCCATCTCTGCCGTTCTTGCCGTTCCTGCCGTTCCTGTCGTTCCTGTCGTTCCTGTCGTTCCTGCCGTTCCTGTCGTTCCTGTCGTTCCTGCCGTTCCTGCCGTTTTTGCCGTTTTTGCCGTCGATTCTGCGTTCAGTGTTTTGCGTTCAGCGTTCCTCTCGTGCTATAGTGGAGTCGCGCTCTCGCAGGCCACTGACTGCACATGACACATCAGGCGGTGAGATCATGGACGACGGTATGGATGGCCTCTATGGCATCGGCCGCAGTCGCGATGTTGATAAGGTTGCCATCGTCGGGGCGGCCGGCACGGTCGGCTCGGCGTTTGCGTTCGCCGCGATGATCGAGGGCCTCGCCCCTCAGCTTGTCCTCATCGACATGAACGAACAGCGGGTCGAGGGCGAGGTGATGGACCTGCAACATGCGGCGGCCTTCGCGCCCCCGTTGCGGATCGTCAAAGGCTCCGTCGCCGACTGCGCGGGGGCCGACATCGTCGCCGTCAGCGCGGGCGTGGCTCAGAAGCCCGGCGAGACGCGGCTGCAGCTCGCGAGCCGCAACGTCGAGATCATGCGAAGCCTGATCCCCCAGATCGCCGAGGCCGCGCCGGATGCGATCCTTCTGATGGTCTCGAATCCGGTCGATGTGCTGACGATGGCGGCGCTCAAGTTCTCCGGTTTCCCCGAGCAGCGCGTGGTCGGCGCGGGAACGGTGCTCGACAGTATGCGTTTCCGGGTGCTGATCGGCCGGCACTGCAATGTCAACCCCCGCAATGTCCACGCCTATATCGTGGGCGAGCACGGGGACAGCGAGACGCCCGTGTGGTCCTCGGCGAACATTGCCGGCGTGACCATCAGCGAGTACTGCACGGTGTGCGATCGCTGCCCGGGGCAGGAGGAACTGCGCTCGATCTTCCTCCAGGTCCGCAACGCCGCCTACGAGATCATCGCCCGCAAGGGCTACACGAACTACGCGATTGCGACCGGCATGGTGGCCCTCGTCCGCAACATCCTGCGCGATGAGAAGGCGATTATGACCGTCTCACGCAAGCTCAACGGCGAGTATGGGGTGCGAGACGTGTGCCTCAGCCTTCCCTGTGTGGTAGGCCGTGGCGGCGCGGAGCGCTTCATCGGCACCGGCCTTTCGGAGGACGAAGCCGAGGCCTTCCGCCAGTCCGCAGCAGTGGTGGCGCAGACCGCGAAAGAGTGCGGGCTGTAAGGGAGTGGGTCGTCGTGTCGGGTTTTTGGGGCCTCAGGCCTCTGTATTGTGTCCCATGTGGCTGCGCTATTCATGGCGTGAATCGCGCGGTGATGCTCTTTGCTGATCTGCATCGGTAATCACCCCGCCCCAACGACCAAGGTGGCCGCGCGATTTATCGCGCCCGATTCGGTCGTTGTATCCGGGATCGTGTGGAATACGAACGGCATAAGCGCGATAAATCGCGCAACCACATTGACTCTGAGAAATCGGCCTCGACTGCGCCTTGTTGCCCATTCAAGCTGGCAAAGAACATTATGGCGCGAATCTCGCGGCAAACCGCGCTTCCACACGATGACAATAGGATAGGGCTGGTTGAAGGTCGGGGGATAGGAAGACCGTATCCGTCCCTTCTCGAAAGGAGTCGTTTCATGTCCACATCGTCCTGGCCGTTTCTGGGCGCGATCTGCGCCGTGTCGCTTCTCACAGGTGTATCGAACGCCGCTCCCGTTTCGTGGTCGCAATGGCAGAACTCGCTGAAGCCCAAAGGCCAGCCGGCGCAGGAGATCACCCTCGCACAGGATGGCCGGACGAACTACGCGATCGTCATCCCCGCCGCGCCGACGCCGCAGGACAGGAAAGCTGCGGAAGAGCTGGCTCGCTGGCTCGGCGAGATGACCGGCGCGACCTTTGCGACTGTCCCCGACACGCAGGCCCCACGCGCGCGAGAGATCAGCGTCGGCCACACGAGCCGCGTCGCGCAGGCAAAGCCCGCGATCACCACGCCCGACCTTGGCGACGAGGGGTACTCGATCGCCGTGCGCGGGGAGCGGCTGTTCCTGCTCGGCGGGCGCAAGCGCGGGGCGATCAACGCCGCCCTCGCCCTGCTTGAGGAGGACCTCGGCTGCCGCTGGTACACGACAACGGATGCCCGCATCCCCAAACGGCCTACGGTTGTCTTCAGCCCTGTCCCGCGAAGCTACGCGCCGCCGCTGGAGATCCGCGACCCCTTCTACAGCAACGCGTTCAACGGCGACTGGTCGCTGATGAACCGCACGAACGCTCCGGGCGCGGCGGTGCCTGAGGAACTGGGCGGACACATCGGCTACGCCCTGTTCGTGCACACCTCCAATACGCTCGTGTCGCCGGATAAGTACTTCGCTCAGCATCCCGAGTACTACATGATGAGCCAGGACGGCAAGCGCACTCCCCAGCAGCTTTGCTTCTCGAACCCTGATGTCGTTCGCATCGCCACGGAAAACTGCCTGCAGATCCTCAAGGACAAGCCCAACTGCGAGATCATCAGCGTATCGAAGAACGACGGCGGCGGATCGTGCAATTGCCCGAAGTGCCGGGCCATCAACAAGGCCGAGGGCAGCGATTCGGGCAGCCTGCTGAACTTCGTCAACCAGGTCGCCGCAAACATCGAAAAGGTCTACCCGCGCGTGCAGGTCTCGACCCTCGCATATCTGGAGACCTATCAGCCGCCGAAGACGATCCGCCCGCGCCGCAACGTGGCGATCCAGCTTTGCACCGACCGCTGCATGTGGGCCTATCCGTTCACCCCGGCGCGCCTCAACAAGGACTTCAGCTCGGCGCTGGTCGCGTGGTCGAAGGTCACCGACCGCATCCACATCTGGGATTACTGCGTCAACTTCAGCCATTACACCGCCCCGATGCCGAACATGGACGTGGTGGCCGACAACATCCGCTTCTTCGTGGACCATCACTGCCGCGGGGTCATGGAGCAGGGCGCCTACCAAAGCCCCGGCAGCGAGTTCGAGTGGATGCGGGTGTGGGTGATGGCGAAGCTGATGTGGGACCCGTCGCGGGACCTGCAGGAGCTGATGCAGGACTTCATCTACGGCTACTACGGCAAGGCGGCCCCGGCAATCGCCGAGTACAACACCCTTTTATATAAGACTGGCGCCGAACACCGCGCCAATCTCGACAAGCCCGAAGGCGGCATCCGCTACCCGATGGATTCCCCGTTCCTGTCGCCCGAGTTCCTCGCCAGGGCCACCGCTTTGTTCGCGCAGGCCGAGAAGCTGGCCGACAACGAGGAGATTCTGCACCGCGTGCAAGACGCCGGCCTGCCGATCGTCTATGTGAAATTGTGCCGGGGGCCGCAGTTTTGCGGCAAGGACTACTCGGCGCTCCTGGATAGGTTCGAGACGGTCGCCAAGCGTGTGGGTCTCGCGTACATCGCCGAGGGCCCGCCGGATGTCGAGCGGAAGCTGAAGGAATGGCGCGAGGCGGCGCGGGTGCATTCGGCGCTGCAAGACGTGAAAGCCGCAGAGGTGAAGGTGTGGCCGCTGCCGAATGAGTGGCGCTTTGCGCCGGACCCGAAGGACACCGGGGTGGCGGAGCGCTGGTTTGCGAGCGACTTCGATGACAGCCGCTGGGCGAAGGTGCGCAGTGACAAGGGTTACGGTTGGGAGAAGCAGGGCTTCGCCGACTACCTCGCGTACGGCTGGTACCGGCAGGAAGTGGCCGTGCCGGCGAACGTCGCGGGCAGGCATCTCTACCTGCATTTCGGGGCGGTGGACGAGGACGCCTACATCTACATCAATGGCAAGCTGGCGTTCGAGCATAGCTGCAACTCTACCGGCCTCCCGCCCGAGGTCATCTGGCAGACGCCTTTCTCGTTCGATGCGGCCCCGTTTGTGCAGCCCGGCAAGACGAACGTGATCGCGGTGAGGGTCTACAACCGCCTCGGAGACGGCGGCGTCTGGAAGCCGACGTACCTGGTCGCGGCGGAGAAGGAGCTGTTCCCGGCGCTCGTGACGGCGCTGGTGGATCAGCATAAGCAGGGGTGAGAGGGACGGCTCTGACCACGAAGACACCAAAACACGAGGAACGGCCACTAACTGCGCCGGCCCTTGTCGTTCCTCGTGATTTTGTGTCTTAGTGGTTTGCCCTCACGCCGTTGAAAGGAGACCGTCGATGCCCGATCAAGCCTCCCCTCGCACCGGTCGCCGCGCCTTTTTCAAGGCCGCGCTCGTCCCCGCCCTCGCGGTGGCCGTAGGCGAACTGCTCGGTCGCGGGCGGGCCGAAGCCCAGGCTCCGCTGCCCGACAGCCTCCCGCGCCGGCTCGTCGTCGGGAAGCCCGACATCCCGCCGCTGGACTCGCCGATTGTTTTCGCGCGCGAGGGCACGAACAACAAGGGCGGCACGGTTGAGGTCTTGTCGCTCATCCAGGAGGAGAAGGGCGACACCTCCTTCCCGTGGACCCTGTTCGCGCAGCTTCGCAGCCGCCACACCACCGGAGATGCGGTCGTACTGCAGGCGCGACTCTATAAGGACGGTCCCGGATGGAGCGCCGGAGTGCATTCGGAGGTCTTCTCCAGAAACTGGGGCGTCGGAATCGGTGTTAATATCGAGATGTCGAACCAGTACGAGGGCACGCAGGGCTTCAACGGCATCATCGGCATCGAGATGCAGTCGTTAGGCCCCAAGCGAGCCCTCGCCGGCCTGCAGATCGAGGGCGGCGGCGGGTTCGAGACGCAGGTGCGGCTGCGCGGCGCGGCGGATACCGGGATCGACATCCCCGGCAAGTGCGGGGTCGGAGTCAACCTGCGGGGCAATGCGCTGCGGATGGATGAGGGGACCTGGGTACAACTGGATCAGGCAGGGCGGATTCGGTTGCGTTATCTAAATGGAAACATCGAGTTCTATAATGGAAATCGCCGCATAGCATACCTGCCGGTGAGCTCAGAGGATCACAAGCTATGACTTCCGAGGCCCCGCGCGAGGAACGCCAACTGACGAAGGCCCAGACCGATCACCTGCAGCGCCTGTACGCGGCCTTCGAGCAGTCGCAACGGCATCTCAACGATTTCGTAACCTATCTGCTAGCCGAGCACGGTCTGGAGCAGGCGGATGAGTGGCAGCTAACCCCCGACCTGACGAAGTTCGTGCGAGAGCCTGGAGAACCATAGACGGCAACAGCCTTTATGTCCTGGGGGACTGCACAAGTGGCCCGCAGACCTCCCCTTCGACCATGTGGCTGCGCGATTTATCGCGCAAAATGCGGGCAGAATCGCCCCCATTCATTAGCCGTCGGCTGCGAGCAATCGTCCCGTCGATGTAGGAGTGTGTGGTAGCGGCACGACGTGATCCGCGCGATAGATCGCGCAGCCACACCGTCTGGGGGAGAAGTATCGCCAGATACATACGGGCTGCAAGCCCCCAAGGTGTCAAGGCCGTTAAGCCGTCTCGCCGTTCAGCCGTTCGCCGATAGCCGTTTGCCGAAGATTCCAGTAAGGAACGCTGCATGTCAACGAAAGCAATCATCGGTCGCACATTGGAACAACGACTTGCCGGGGCGTGTGTGAGAGCCCGCAAGAACCTGCTTCTCGAAGGGCCCGTCGGCGTGGGCAAGAGCGTCCTGGCCCTGCATGTCGTGCATTCGCTCGGGCGGCCCGTCTTCCGGGTTGATGGCGACGAGCGCTATACCGAGCAGAAAATGGCTGGCTGGTTCGACCCGCCGCTGGTGCTCAAGGACGGCTATTGCTGCGAAAACTTCATCCCCGGACCGCTTTACCAGGCGATGTCCGCGAGTGGGGTGCTGTTCATCAACGAGATCAACCGCCTGCCGGAGTCGGTGCAAAATCTCCTATTGCCGGCGCTCGACGAGCGGCTGCTGACGGTGCCGATGCTGGGGCAGATCGAGGCCGAAGAGGGCTTTCTCGTCATCGGCACGATGAACCCGCGCGAGTTCGTGGCGACCAGCGAACTGAGCGAGGCCCTGCGCGACCGGTTCGAGGTCGTCAAACTCGACTACCAGAGCTTCGACGAGGAGTGCCAGATCGTCGATGTGAACCTCAACGGTCTCTCGCCCGAAGCGTGGCTGGTCGAGAACGCCGTGGCTCTCGTCCGCGCGACGCGCGAGTCGGAACTTGTCCGGCGCGGGGCGAGCATTCGCGCGGCGATCAGCATGGTGGAATTGGCGGTGCAGCTCGGCGGCGACGAAGACGCGCTGGACCTCGCCGCAACGGTCACACTGCCAAATCGCATCGAGTTGAAGGACGAGGGACCGGGCAACTCGGACGTGTTCATCGCGCAGCTTCTCGAGACGCAAAAAAAAAGCTAGCCGAGGCCCCGGCCAGAGAGTTGGAGCCTGAGAGGACGCGGCGGCAGGGAGAAGCGGCCGAAGGGCCCGCCAACATCCTGCCGCTCGATGTCATCACTGCGGCGTACAACGTCCTGGGCAGCGATGACCCCGAGTGGGACCTCGCGACCCGCTATCACAAGCTGCGCAGTATGCCGGAGGAGGGCGAGGGGTACCGGTTGTCTTTGGAAAAAGCGGCTATCGCGGCGATCATCCGCAAGGCGCTGCAGCTTCTGCATTCGACGAAGCGCATCACCGAATCGATCCGCGAACCGTTCACCCCCTATGGCGGCGGGGAGATGCTCCTGGAGGAGACCCTGGATCGCATCGTCGCCAAGGACATCCCCGATTACGAAGACATCATCATGCAAGTCCGGCGGGAGAAGGACGTGGATGTCGTCCTGATGCTGGATACCAGTCTCTCGATGACCGGGCAGAAGCTGGCGCTGTCGGCGGTGGCGGCCGCGATCCTCGCGTGCAAGAGCCGCGTCGACCGCTACGCCGTCGTCACCTTCGAGAGCAGCGCCAAGCCTCTCAAGACGATGCGCGAGAAACTGAGCATCGACCGTGTGGTGGAGCGGCTGATTAACGTTCCGGCGGCAGGGTATACGAACATCGAGGACTCGCTCATCAAGGGGCTGGAGCAGCTTGCCGGCGGACGGACGCGACGCAAGGCGGCGGTGCTCGTGACCGATGGCAAGTACACCGCCGGGGGCGACCCCTGCCCCGTCGCGAGCCGGTACGATCGCCTCGAGGTCATCGCCACCAAGGACTACAACATGGACCTGGCGTGCTGCGAGCGGATCGCGGCCGCAGGCCGGGGGCACGTGCACCATGTCTCGGACTACAGGGAGCTGCCGGAAGCGGTGTACCGGGTTTTGCGGGGAATACTGAGGTAGTATCGGCGGATTGGACCCGCAAAGATAGGGGGCCTCGTGAAGGATACTGCGCGCGGAGGGCGAAACCGCCGCCTGAATCGCCAATAGAGCCGAGAGGCCCACAGCCTTTGCCGCAGATCGCAATCTACCAGCCCTCCCGCACGGACTTCGCCGGTGCAGGGTGAGACGGATACGCATGATACGCAACATTGTTGTCGGCTACGATGATACGAGGTGCTCCCAGATCGCGGCGGAGCAGGCGGTGGACATCGCCGACGCGACGCAAGGCCGCCTGCATTTTGTGATGATCGCCGAACAGATGATCCCCACGGCGGAGCTGAGTCTCGGCACGGGGCCGTCGCCTGATGCCGCGCCCGCCATCGTCGAGTACAAGTCGCCGGAAGACCGCCTCGCATCAGACGAGACGGACATGGCCGGGATGACGGATGTGCAGGCTGCCGGGGCCATGTGCGAGAAGGCCGGGTTGGCGTGTACGGTGACGCGGCTTCATGGCAATCCGGTCGAGCGGCTGGTCAGCCGCGCCGCGCTGGGCGACCTGCTGGTCGTCGGTCGCGGCACCGGCCGGTACAGGCCCGAAGCCGGCAAGCTAGGCTCGATGGCCCGCCAGATTCTCCTGCGTTCCCCCGCGCCGACACTGCTTTGCGATGTCGATCACATCCCTTTGCGCAGCGCGCTGCTGCTTTATGAACCCACCGAGGCGGGCGGCCGGGCCGTCGCCCGCGCCGGCGAGCTTTGCTCGTACCTCAACATGGCACTGACGGTCGTCACGGCTCACCCCGACCGCCGCGCCGGCGAGCGAATGCTGCGGGACGTGCAGGCCGCTTTGAGGGCCTACCAGGTCGACGTCGAGTACGCCGCCTTCCCGGGTTCAGCCGCCGATGCGGTTCATTCGGAAACGGCCCAGCGGAAGGCCGGCCTGGTGGTCATGCCCCAGCCGCCGCGCCCGATGTGGTCCTGGCAGACGCCGTCCGCGCTGAGGTCGGCCACCTCGCTACCCGGCGCGCTCGTGCTGGTTGTGCCCTAGGTCGGCATCGTAGGTGTGTGCGAAAAGACTGTAGGAGCGCTCTCCAGAGCGCGATCTGTTGTTCAATGGCTTATTTCGTGGCTATTGCCATAATTGGATGGTTTATTTGCGGCATAATAACGTCAATCGCGGTCTGGAGACCGCTCCTACAGACGGCAATACAACTTCCCGTACACCCTCTTAACGCCATCAGTGGCCCCGACAATCTTGTCGGGGGAGCCGTTCGGCAGTAGTCCCTGGAGCCCCTCTTTCAAGGAGCACGCCCATGCCCGCTCGTCACCCCCACCCCCTCAGCATCCTGCTCGTAGCCTGCCTCGCCTGCGCGTGCGCGGCAATGCCCGCCGGCGCGGCCCCGCTGGTCCTGTGCGACCTCGACGCTCCCGACGCCCTCGCTGCCTGGACGACTTCCGGCACGAGAATCGAGTTGTCCACCGAGTTCGCCAAAGGTGGGAAGCACAGCCTCAAGGTGGAAGATGACATCAACCGCGACTGGCCCTCCATCTCCACCGAGAAGCTGGCGACGAACGACTGGAGCCGTTTCGCCGCCTTCGAATGCTGGGTATACAACCCTCAGGACTTCGCTGTGGCGTTCGACATCGACTTCGTGGCCCCGGACGGCACCCAGTACAAGCCGGGCAGTTCGCTGGAGCCACGACAATACACGCACATCGTTGTGCCGATTCCGGGCATGAAGCAGGGATCATGGAGCGGCGGATGGTGCGGCAGCGCCATCGACCCCTCGAAGGTCATGCACATCAACCTGTTCACCGACAAGTCGGACCGACCGCGCACCGTGTACGTCAGCGACATCAAGCTCGTTCCGCCGCTGGCGGCTCCTGCCGCTCCACGCGGCCTGCGGGCCGAATCGGTGTCGGAGGGCCTTCGGCTGACGTGGGCGCAGGATTGGCTCGGCGAGGTGCGCGAGTTTCGCATCTACCGCTACCAACCCCCGGATACCGACGCGCTTTCGAAGCCGCCGTATGTGGTCGTCCGGCGACCGCAGTTAGTCGATGTGGGTGCGGCCAAGGGCGAGGCGTATGTCTATCGGGTCGTCGCAGTGAACACTGAAGGCACAGCCGGGCCGGCCAGCGCGCCCGTCACCGGGCACTCGGACGGCGGCCCCTCGGCGTTGAAGTGGACGAAGTACGGGGGATCGGCGCTCTCCCCGGCCGCCGGCGCGACGGGGTTCTTCCATGTCGCCCAGGTGAACGGCCGTTGGACGCTCGTCGACCCCGACGGGGGGCCTTTCTTTTCGGTGGGCCTCGATTGCGTGGGCTTCGGAGACACATTCACCCCGATCAAGGGGCATGAGGACAAGCTGGCTCGGTATATCGAGGACATGAAGGCCGGCGGGCACCCGGCTGCCTGGGGAGGCACGTGGGGATCGGCGGGAGAAAAGACCAACTTTTCCGAATATCTTTATCACTTGTTAGACCGAGACGGCGACGACTTCGCCGCAAAGTGGCGGCAGCGCAGCATCGACCGGATGCGCGGGTGGGGGGTCAACACCTTCGGGGCCTGGTGCGACGGGGCCGTGATCGCAGCGGGGCAGATGCCCTATGTCTCCTTCGCCGGGGGCTGGGGCGGGGCGCCTTCCATCTCGGGCAACTTACCCGATGTGTTCGATCCGCGCTTCGAGGCCGAGGTCCGCGCCGACGCCCAAAGGCAGGCCGCGCCGCGGAAGACGGACCCGCTGCTGATCGGGTGGTTCTCGGCCAACGAGATGCCCTGGTACGGCGATTGGGAGCATGGCCGGGACATTGCGGTGATGATGCTGGAGAAGGACGCTGGCTGGGAGTGCAAGAAAGCCTGTATTCAGATGCTCCAAAAACAATATGAAACTATAACAAAGCTGAACGACGCATGGGGCTTGAACCTGGCATCTTGGGATGCCGCCCTCGCCGGGGCCGACCTGGTAAAGGCCGGAACGACGGCGGCGCGACGGGACAAAGGCGAGATGCTCCGCGAGTATGCGGACCGGTACTTCCGCATCACCACGCAGGCGATCAAGGCTGCCGACCCCAACCATCTGACGCTCGGCCCGCGCTTCGCAGGCTCCGCTCCGCGCGAGGCGCTCGAAGCGGCGGGGAAATACTGCGATGTCGTCAGTGTCAATTGCTACCCGCCCGCCTTCCCGCGCGCGCAGTTCGACCAACTCAGTCAGTGGGCGGGGGGCAAGCCGTTCATCATCGGGGAGTTTGCATACCGGGGCACCGACAGCGGGCTGCCGAACGAGCGCGGAGCCGGGACCATCGTGCCGACGCAGACGGATCGGGGGCTGGCGTATGCGCGCTACATCGACGAGGCGCTCGACACGGGCTACATCGTCGGGTGCCACTGGTTCCAATACATCGACGAACCCGCTACGGGGCGATTCGACGGGGAGAACAGCAACTACGGGTGGGTGAATGTGAACGACGAGCCATATCTGGCCTTCGTCGATCGCGCGCGCGTCATGGACCTCAACTGGCCGCTGCAGGGGGGAAAGTGAAAGGGGCAGCGCCGGGTTTTACCGTAGCTTCAGCGTCCCCAGGGTAAGCGCGATCATCAAGCCCGCGATGATGGTCCTGGCCAGCACGCCGTGGAGGCGGCCGAGGAGAGCGCCTTTGCCCGCCCTGGCTGCCTCGGGCTTGGACTTGCCCTGGCGCAACTCGTACAGATAGCCCCCGAGGAACCCGCCGACCAGGCCCAGCGCCACGGGCGGCAGTAGGATACCGAAGACCACCCCGGCGACGCCGCCGGTCAACCCGAGGGCCCCCAGCAGCGGCGACAGCCACCCCCCGGCGAATACGCCTGCCAGTCCCCCGAGTAGAGCCCAAAGCCCGGTCCTGCTCGTGCCTCCACCGCGCTTTACACCGGCGAAGCTGAGGATGCTGTCGGCAGTTTCGGCGAGGATTGCGAGGGCGACGAGGACGAGAAGCACCCATAATGGCGGAGACTGCCAGTGAGTGCAGGCGGCGTAAATGACGACATCCAACAGAATGAGGATCGTGCCCGAGGTGCCGAGGAACGTCGCGGCCAGGCCCGTGAACAGCACGATCACAAAGACAACAACACCCAGGACCGACAATGCGGTCATCATGCTCAGACACCCGCCAGCCTGCCGAAGCTGCCACGGCAAACGGCCCTTCGCATGAGCGTTTGTCGTACTCCGGAAGGGCCGTGTGGTCTATACGATTCGCCGCCTCAAGCCCTGTCCTAGCGCATCCGGCGCGCCCCGTAGTAGTGTTCCGTGTAGTAGTCCTCGTTCAGATCGCTGATCTTGACGCCGGAGCGCGGGTTAGCCGCGTGGACGAACTTGCCGTTGCCCATGTAGATGCCTACGTGCGAGATGCCCGGGCGGTAGGTGCCCGCGAAGAACAGGATGTCCCCTGGCTGCAGACTGTCCCGATCCACCGGCGTCCCGTGCCGGAACTGCTCGCGGGAGTCGTGGGAGATGTCGATGCCGTGCTGGTGCAGGACGTACATGACCAGACCCGAGCAGTCGAACCCGCTGGGACTGTCCCCGCCATGGACATAGGGCCTGCCGCAGAACTGCACCGCGGTCTTGACGAAATCGGCCCCGGCCCCGACCGCGTTGGTGGTGGTTTCGTAAGCGCCGGAGTAGGCGTTGTCGGCGGTCGCCATGAATTCAGCACGCCTGCGCCGGTCCTGGCGGCTGGTATCCAGATACTTGCGGGCGATCCAGCCGATCGTCCCGCTCTCGGTGTTGACCTTGCACCAGTCTTCGCCGCGCTGGTGGATGCGGACCGGAGTCCCAAGCTCCAATGTGCCGATGTCTTCCGCGTCGGTGCTTGGGCCGGAGCGGAAGTTCACAGCAGGGCGACAGACGTAGGCGAGGTCGCCGCTGCTGGAGGAGGCCACTTGAGGCTTGGGCTTGGCGGACGGCTTCGCGAAATTGAGCACCCACCCGGCGACCCATCCCTCATTGCCGTCGGCCGACTTGACGAAGCACCATTGCCCGCGGACGTCGACGATGCGGACGTACGTGCCTTTGGCCATCGTGAGCTTGACGTCCTCATCCATGCCCGGGCCGTAGCGCACGTTGACGGTGTCCTCGGATGTCCACGCGGCAACCTGTGAGACGGTCTGGCTGGCGGTCGGCTTCGGCCTCGAACCGCCGCTGCCCTCGCGGTCGTACTTGACCAGGGAGGTGTGGAGGTAGCCCCAGGTGCCGTTGTGAACGCGCACCCGCGCCCAGGAGCCCTCCTTCGCCACCACGTAGATGATCTGGCCCTTCGCGAGGGTCGCCTTCACGTCGCCGTCGGCGGAGGCGTCGTCCCGCAGTCGCGCCCCGTCGCTGGTGCAGTAGGCCTTGTAGACGCGCCGGATGCCCGCGTCGCCGCTCTTGTTCTCCGCGGCGATGTGGCGTCCGGCCGAGGCGTTGTATTCGAGCATGTCGCCACGGATCCAGCCCGACCCGCCCGGAGTGCGCACTTTCACCCAGCCCGACTGGCGGGCCATCACGTAGACCTTGGTGCCTGCGCCGATGGTCCCAAACGAGTCGGCCCCCGGCCCCGGTCCGGTGCGGACGTTGACCGCGGACTCGCTAACCCAGGCAGGCGGGTTCGAGCCGCCGCCGGATGCGGGCGACCTCGACCCGTGGGTCTCGGCGGCGATTCGGCGGCCTGTGTCCGCCGAGAACGTGAGCAGACCCTCGGCCACCCAGCCCCACTTGCCGCCGGGCAGCCGCACCTTGCACCACTTGTCGTTGAAGGCGGTGACGTAGACTTTGGTGCCCCGCGTGATGCCGGCAACCTTGTCGCTGTCGGTCCCAGGTTCGGAGCGCACGTTCACGCTCTCGGCGACCACCCAGGCGGGGCGGGCGTTCTTCGCTGCCCAGACGCCGGTTGTGCCGCACACCGCCAGCAGCACAACAGCGGCCAGGCGGAGCCAGTGAACAGTCCTCATGATCTGTAGACCTCTCGTTTACTCGAAACGGGCCGTTATTATACCGAGTTAGGGTGAATCAGGTCAACCGGGGGTTGGAAATGTAATCTTATTAGAGGTAGTTTTATGCTGGATATAGCGGTCACACAGCTTGACTTGCGGCAAGCGAATGTTATAATGACGGTCATAGTGTACGCGGGGTTCAATGTGGGTTTGTGCTGAGAGTGGCACACGTGGGCCGATGGCGGCAGCCCGGCAGGGGCGGCGCAGGTTGAGCGAGGCTGACGCGTAAACTCGGCTCGACCGAGACGCCCTGCAAGTGTTCCTGCGTACATCGGGTCAGTCACACAGCGGCGCGAACGTTTGCGCCGTTATTGTTTGGCAGCGTGTCCTGTGCGACGGGGGAGTTCCGCACATGCATCATCTCAAGGCTTCCCGCCACAGAAGGCGTTCGCTCAATGGCTAGCACCAAAGTTGCGTGCAATATGCGTGCCACCCTCCGGTCCCCGGAGACGACTCATCTCAACAATAAGCTCCTTCTGGCTCTCCGCCGGGCTTTGCTCGGCAGGGACACGGATGACAGTGGCGGCACGGCGCCGGCCCTGCGCATTGAGGTCCGTTGTGCCAAGTGCGGCGAGGTCATCCGCGTCAGGGTCGATAAGATGCACGAGCTGCAGTGCGAGTACGAAGACAACGGATCCTCCGACCCCGATCAAGAACCCCATCCCATCAGTTACCTCCTCACCAAAGAACTCGTCGGCGCGAAGTGCCAGAACCTCGTCCATCTCTCGATGCGATTCGATGCCCGTTCGCGGACGGTTGAGAAGCATATCGAGGGCGGGGACCTCCTCTCGATGGAGGAATGCGAGTAGGCCGCCACAGGCGGCCGGAAGGCCCGGCGCCGACATCATCGCCCTGCATTATGACCTCAGGCACCGGCGACAATCGGCCAGACCCCGAACAGCGAAGCCGCTGCGTTGCCCATAGACCCGGGGCGCGGGCGGCTGTTTTGCTTCTGGCCTGTTACGCTCTGCTCGTCGCGACTCCTCTTCTGCCCGGCATCCCTCCGCAGGTCGGCAGCATCCTCGCCACGGTCGTGTTCGCTGCGCTGTCGATGGCGCTGATCCTCAGTCTGGCGCGTTTGCGCACGGCCGCCTGGCACGAGTTGGCCTCCCTCGTCGTCCTCGCCGGCTGCTGGCGACTACTGATGCAGTTCGCGGCGGCGCACGAGACCGTTCGCCTCTACGTTGGCCCTGCAGTCGGCATCGCCTTCATGCTGGCGTGTGTATGCGCAGGCAAACTCTTGTCGCGCATCATCCGCGACCGCAACATCCTCGTCCCCGTCTGCGTGGTCGCGATGATCGCAGACTTCTACACGGTCTTCGCAGGCCCGACGGGCAAGGCGCTCGAGCAGACGCCGAAGCTCGTGCAGGCGCTGTCGGTTGCGATCCCGCAGGTCGGTTCGGCTACCGGCCCGGCTGGCGCGAGGGGCCTGGCTCACGCCGCCACGATGGGCCTGGGAGACATCATCTTCATCGCGATGTTCTTCTCCGCCGCCGCCCGCTTCGGCTTTCGTCTCCGGCGCGCCTACCTGGGCATTCTCATCCCGACCCTTGTGGCGATCGTTGCCGTCCTTACGGTGTGGTGGCTCCCGGCTTTGCCCCTTTTACCCTTCATCGCAGGGGGGTTCCTCGTCGCTTCGGCCCGCGAGTTTCACTTCTCCGCCGAGGAGAAGCGCAATCTCAAGTGGGTGGGGCTGATACTTCTGGTGGCGACGGCGATCCTCGTCCTGTTCTGGCTGCGCTCGGCCCACAGCTAGGGGCGTGACGTTGTTGTGTTCGCCTGCCGCTCATCTTGGGCTCTTCCTCAATGTGTGTGGGTAGTGGTCTCGAACTGGTCTTGGCCAGGATTCCGTATCAGCTCACAGCAAGCCGTTGCCGTCGCGTCCGCAGGACGTCCGGCGCGAAGTGCCCCTCAGCCGGGCGCTTCAGCGCCTGGATAGCAAGGTCCCGGCCCTCTTTGCGTCCGCAGTAGGACGCTTGGCGGCGTAAGCCGCCCGGAGCCGTTGGGTACGCGGGCTGATCGGGCCTTCGGCCATCCGTCCTGCGGACGGAGATGCCAATATGCGGCGGATGTCCCGGACGCTGAAGCATCCGGCTGAGGGACCCCGCCTGCGGCGGGGCCGGGCGTCCTGCGGACGCGACGGCAAGGGCTAACGACCACGCGCCCGAGACGACCTGTTCAGCCGGTGTCAATATGCCCACACACATTGAGGAAGAGCCCTCATCTTGACACTCCCCCCTCCTCCCGCTATCATTGCCCCAAACTGACGCACACCCAAAGACTGCGAAGGGGAATAGTAGGCGCGCGGAGGTCAACAGAGAGGCGGGCAGAGGCCGTTTGCGGGCGAGACGCCCGCACCACGCGGGGTAATACACCCGCGCCATCGGCTCAGGCTGGAACTCGCTGTCCAAACCGCGTCGAATCTCGCCCCCGAGTCGCGGACCGAACGGGTCGCGTGGGGCAGGCGTCTCGCCTGCCGCCGTCCCCAGTAGGCTCCGACGGAATTTCCCCCCGTTATCGCAGGGAGACGGCATCGGGCCAGTCGCACAGACAGACCCCGTGCCGGGCCGAGTGGGCCGCACTGTGCGGCCAAGAAGAGTGGTACCACGGATGAGGCATTGCGCCCTCCGTCTCTTTGCGAGATGGAGGGCGCTTTGGTTAGCGATGAGCTGTGAATGATGAATGATGAGCGAACGGCAATAACGGCAGGGACGGCAGGGACGGCGGGAACGGCAGGGACGGCGGGGACGGCGACCCTGTGCGGCACTTGTGGATGCTGGTAAGGAGAAGATAACCGTGGCAGAGCGATACAACTTCGACCAGATCGAACCCAAATGGCAGCAGTACTGGCGCGAGAAAGGGTTGTTCAGCACCCGGCAGCGCGAGGACAGGCCTGCCGGTCCATGCTCGACGCCACCAGACGGCGAGCCGGCGAAGACCGGCAAGTTCTATTATCTGGAGATGTTCCCGTACCCCTCCGGGGACCTGCACATGGGCCATGTGCGCAACTATACCATCGGCGACACGATGACCCGGTATCTCGTGATGAACGGGCACAACGTGCTGCACCCGATGGGTTGGGACGCTTTCGGCCTGCCTGCGGAGAACGCGGCCATCGAGCGGCAAATCCACCCGGACAAGTGGATGAAGATGTGCACCGAGAAGATGAAGGTGCAGTTCGATCAGCTCGGGTTCTCGTATGACTGGGGCCGAGAGATCAACACCTCGCAGCCGGACTACTATAAGTGGACCCAGTGGCTGTTCCTGAAGCTGTATCACGCAGGCCTGGCCTATCGCGGGCAGGCGATGGTGAACTGGTGCCCCTCGTGCCAGACGGTCTTGGCGAACGAGGAGCTGGACGGCGCCTACTGCGAGCGCTGCGGCACGATGGTCGCCCCCAAGCCCGTCGGCGGCCAGTGGTTCTTCAAGATCACCGACTACGCCGAGCGGCTCCTCGATGACATCGCGCTCCTGACCGAGTGGCCGGAGCGGGTGCGGGTGATGCAGGAGAACTGGATCGGGCGCTCGACCGGCGTGTCGTTCCGGTTTGAACTGGAGTATGGCAACGATGCGCGTGGCGCAGGCGTCTCGCCTGCGGATGGCGGGCGAGACGCCCGCCTCACGCGAGACATTGCCACGCGTGGTGTCGAGGTCTTCACCACACGCATCGACACCATCTACGGCGTCACCTACATGGTGCTGGCCCCGGAACACCCGTTGGCCTCGGCCCTGACCGAGGGCACCGAATACGAGGCGCCGGTGCGGCGGTTCGTGGCTGAGGCCGTTGCCGAGGGCATCGCCGCTCGCGGGGCCGCCGACACCGAGAAGAAGGGCATCTTCACCGGCGCCTATGCGATCCACCCGCTGACGGGTGAGAAGGTGCCGATCTGGGTCGCCAACTACGTCCTCATGGAGTATGGCACCGGCGCGGTCATGGCTGTCCCGGCGCACGATCAGCGCGACCTGGAGTTTGCGCGTAAGTACGGCCTGGCGGTGAAGGTTGTCATCAAGCCATCATCCGGCGACGACACAAGCGCCCCACCTGCCGACGATCCGCGTGGCGCAGGCGTCCCGCCTGCGATTGGTGGGCGAGACGCCCGCCCCACGCGACAAGAGGCCCGCCCCGCCTGGCTGGATGCGGACACGATGACCGAGGCTTACACCGCGCCCGGTGTCCAGGTCAACAGCGCCGAGTTCGACGGGATGATCTCGACCGAGGCCAAGGAGGCCATCGCGACGCGGCTGGAGGAGATGGGCGTCGGAAGAAAGACGGTCCATTACCGCCTGCGCGACTGGCTGGTTTCGCGCCAGCGGTACTGGGGCTGTCCGATTCCGATCGTCACGTGCGAGGCCTGCGGCGAAGTCGCCGTGCCGGAGGAACAGCTCCCGGTGCTCTTGCCCGAGGATGCCGAGTTCAAACCGACCGGGGAATCGCCGCTGGCGATCAACGAGGCGTTCGTCAACACCACCTGCCCGAAGTGCGGCGGGCCGGCGAAGCGCGAGACCGACACCATGACCACCTTCGTGTGCTCGTCGTGGTACTACCTGCGCTTTTGCAGCCCGCACGCCGACGATGTGCCTTTCCGGCGCGAGGAGGCCGATTACTGGCTGCCGGTGGACAAGTATGTCGGCGGGATCGAGCACGCGGTGCGGCATCTTTTGTACTCGCGGTTCATCACCAAGGTGCTCAACGATCTGGGGCACATCTCTTTCCGCGAGCCGTTCGGCAACCTGTTCACGCAGGGGATGATCTACAAAGACGGCGCCAAGATGAGCAAGTCCAAGGGCAACGTCGTGCCGCCGGACGCGATCATCAACAGCTACGGCGCGGACACCGGCCGGGTGTTCATCCTGTTCGTCGGCCCGCCGGAGCAAGATGCCGAGTGGAGCGATCGCGGCGTCGAGGGCTGCCACCGTTTCCTGCGCCGGGTGTGGAACGCCGTCGCGGACAACGTCGACGCCTACGACCCCGGCTGGCGGGAACATATCCCCGCCGAGATGACCGATGCCCAGAGGGTGCTGCGCCGCAAGACGCACCAGACGATTCTCGCGGTGAGCCACGACATCGAGAACATGCGCTTCAACACGGCGGTCAGCGCGATCATGGAATTGGCGAACGTGCTGGTGCCCTTTGTGCAGGGTATAAGGCCGCGTGGTTCGGATGAAACGCGTGGCGCAGGCGTCTCGCCTGCGGATGGCGGGCGAGACGCCCGCCCCACGGCGGGACAGGACGCCCGCCCCACGGGTGTGTCGCTCGCCGACCGGGCGATCTTCAGCGAGGCGGCGGAAAGCGCGCTGCTGGTCCTCTCGCCGATGGCCCCGCACCTGTGCGACGAGCTGTGGGAGCGCCTGGGCCTGCCGCCGAGCATCTACGAACAGCCCTGGCCGACCGCCGACGCCGAATTGGCGAAGGAGGATGTCATCGTCATCCCGGTGCAAGTGAACGGCAAAGTGCGCGGCAAGGTCGAAGTCCCCGCGGGGACGGACATGGCGACGGTGCAGGAACTCGGCCTGGCGCTGGAGAGCGTACGGAAGTTCATGGAGGGCAAGGAGATCGTGAAGATCATCCCGGTGCCAGGGAAACTGCTGAATGTGGTGGTGAAGTGAGCGAGAAGGGATCGGGGACGGCGGGGCGGAATATAATCCCTCGCGCCGGCGCCAGCACGCGCTAAGAGAACGCGGTATGATGGTGTTAAACAGAGGGGGGAGCAGATGGCTGAACCGGGTCTGGACGATGCCCGACGTCGCCTGCCACAGGGATGCCAGATCGAGGTCCCGTATGATGAGGGCGAGTGGCAAGACTTCCTCAACTGTGCAATACGAGGGTATCGGGACGGAGAGTGGCTTGACAACGAGTTCTACATCAAGATTGAGAGCCACGGGGTAGAGGACAGGAGTGTCGGCCGCGCGCTGCGCAAGTCGGCTGTGCTGGTCGCGTACCAGCATGAGGGTAGGGGACGCATCGCACTCTGGGATGGCCACGGCGGGGGCCTGTTGGTGATCGCGCGAGAAAGCAACGGGATGATCTTCAACGCGTTTCCGGTCGACGATCTGCTGCGCTACATGCGCGGGATGGGCAACGTGAGGTGGCTACGGCGATGATGCACTTCACTGCGAACAAGCAGGCTTATATCGAGCAATACCGGCGACTGGCCTCGCTGCTGGCTCAGCCATACGACCCGGACGCCGGGGAGGAGGCCCTGGCCGCCTTGTGCAATCGCGACACCCTCCAGGGCCGGGAGCTTTCGGCGCTCGACGCCGACGTGGCTGAATCGATTGCCAGAGCATCGGTTGAATGGGCGCAGCGCCTCCCCCGATGGGCCACCGATTGTGGCTTCGCCAGGCACGCGTGGTGGCTGAAGCTGCGCCGTATGGCCGCCGAGTGCGTCGAGGGCGGCGCGAGGCTGGCCGGGTGAGACGCCCGGTGTTATCTGTGTAAGCCTGTTTCGGTGCACTCCTGGTATTGCTCCCCACATTCGTACCCTTCGGGGCCGTCATCATGCCGGGGTCCGGCACTTTGAAACAATGGAGGCGATTGCAAAAGTCTGTAGGAGCACTCTCCAGAGTGCGAACAAGCCGTTATTGCCGCTATATGAAATAGATGATGACTAATGTATGTCATTACGGCGGCATATTAACGGCAATCGCGGTCTGGAGACCGCTCCTACAGACGACGCAGCGACTTTTGCAATCACCTCAATGGAAATGATGACTCTCTCCCCGCTTGCACCTGTTTAGCGACTGCCTTCTTCAACCATGTGGCGGCGCGATTTATCGCGCCGAATGCAGGCCCAAATTGCTCTCCGCCCAATACACCGCTGGCACGAGTAAGCATCCTCTTGAAAGCGAAAATGTTGGTAGCTATGCGACGTGATCCGCGCGATGAATCGCGCTGCCACATGGTCTGAGAATGGTCTGAGAGAGGTGCCGCTAAACACATACCCCCGCTTGCGGGGAGGGTGGGCTAGCCGTTCCTGTGCCGCGACGGCCCTACCTCAGTGGCCGCGACAATCCTGTCGCGGATCGCCGCGACGACCCTACTCCCTCCCGTGGACCCGCCACAGGCGGGTATCGGAGGGGAGAGACAAACGACGATTTCCGAGGCAGCTCTCATGCCGGGTTCCAGCACTCTGAGACGATGAGAATGACGGCGGTGGCGGGCGAGACGCCCGCCCCACGCGCGACAAGATTGTCGCGCCCACTCCATTTCCGAGGCAGGGCGCGTCCGGCAGGAACTGCGGCGCCGGCGGCGAATAAGAGAGCGGGCCGAGGAGAGTGAGAGCCATGTCGGAGGAATTGGACTCGTCTCTCGAACCTGCGTCCGGCGAGACCTTGCCCGAAGAGGCGAGGCCCGTCGCCCAGTTCCTCGCCGAGCCTGAAGCCGAAGAGCCGCCGCCGATTTTCGAGGTCAACACTTCGGGGACGGACGAGCCGCTGCCGCCTGAAATCGGCAGGATGCCCTTCAACGTGGGCGCTTTCTTCGGGGGCTTCGTCTGGGCCTTGGGCAACCGGGCGTGGGTCGGGGTCATCGATTTACTCGCCTATCCGCTCTTGCCGCTCATGCCGGTTTGGCGGCTGCTTATGGCCGCTCGCGGTAGTGAGTGGGCCTGGAGAGCGCGCAAGTGGGACAGCGTCGAGCATTTCCGCAGGGTGCAGCGGCGGTGGGCGTGGGTCGGAGGCCTGCTGTTTCTCGCTCAAATCGGGCTTGGTCTGTACTTCTTCGTGAAGACGGGGTCGAGCATCATCCCGGCCGCTATCGGCGGCGGGGGTGGGTGAGGCGGGGGTTAGGGGTGCCGTGAGCGCCACCGATTGCGGCTTCAAACGACGCGACTGGAGACGCGTCGTTCGTCCATATCTTCCACGCGTGATCTACCTCGATGCCTGAGGGAGGGGCAGGCCATGACCGCCACCCAGAAGGTTGCGATTCTCGTCGTCCTCGCCATGCTTGTCGCGGCCAGCTTGTCGGTGTTGGTCACCGCGCGCAAGGCCCCGTCCGTTGCCCCTATCGCGCCCGTGCCCGCAACCGACGCCTCGGGCCTGGTTACAGTCCACGTGACCGGGAGGGTGAACCAGCCCGGGGTCTACCGGCTCCCCGCGAGCGCTCGCGTGCAGGATGCGCTGCTCGTCGCCGGGGGCGTCGCGCCTGATGGCGATGCAAATGCCATGAACCTGGCCGCAGGCTTGACGGACGGCATGAGGCTCAGCGTGCCCGCGGCCAGCACACCCGCCCCCACGACCGAGGCCATGCCCCCTGCCATGTCTGCGCCTACAGCCGCTTCGTCCCCCGCGTCCCCGCCGCTATCGCCGCAGACCTCTGGCTCCCAGCCCTCAACCGTCGCGCAGGGCACTACGCCGCCCGGATCAGGCGCACCGTCGCATCGAGGACGCGCTGCCGGCAAACCCGTGCCCGCCGTCGGCGGCGCACCGATCAGCCTCAGCGCCGCCTCGCAACAGGAACTCCAGGCCCTGCCGGGTATCGGTCCGATGCGCGCGGGAGCCATCATCGCCTACCGCACGCAGCACGGGGGATTCCGCAGCGTTGACGAGCTTGCGAACATCAGCGGGTTCGGGCCTAAGCTGCTCGAGCGTATCAGGCCGTATATCGTCCCTTGAGACCCCATGACGCTTCTCGCCCACGAATTAGCGGCCGCTCGAGCGGCAGTCGCCGAAACGCTTCGCTATCGCCCGATTGTCTGGCTGGCGGTGAGCCTGGTCGCCGGGGTCGTGGCCGCCGATCTGCTCCCGCCGAACCCGTGGGCGTGGTACGGGGCGGGCGTCCTCGCGGTCGTCGTCTCGGTCGTCGCCCTCGGCGAAGCCGGCCATCGAGTGCCGGTGCACGTTCCCCTCGCACTTCTCATCGCATGTCTTGGCGGAGCGATTCACAGCCAGCGCCTCGCCATCGGGCCTGACGATGTGTCCCGCCACATCGGCGAGACAGGCGCGCAGGTCATCGGGACAGTCGCGGACAGCCCTCATTCCGGCGCGCACTGGACGCTGTTCCCGTTGCAGGTTGCCAGTGTTGACGGCGCGGCGGTGAGCGGCTCCGCGAGCGTACTCAGCCGCGCTGTGGTCGATGTGGAACCGGGCCAGGTCGTCCGCCTCGATGCGGCGGCGATCAGCCTCCTTGAAAGCAAAGCGGGGCGCGGGAGCGCCGACCCGGTCAAGGCGGCGCTGCGCCGGGGAATCCACGCCGACATCGCCTGCCGCGGGGTCGCGGTGGTTGCGCCCGCGCAACCGGGGCGGCTTGGCCGTCTCGGCGAGATTCTCCGGCGGCGGACACTCCTCGCGCTGCGGCGCGCGATGCCGGGCGGCCAGACGGATGCCGACCTGCTCGCTGCGATGGTCATCGGCGCGCAGGCAGCCGAGCTGTCTCCGGACACGCTCGATGAGTTCCGCCGCAGCGGCACGGTGCATCTTCTGGTCGTGTCGGGCGCGCAGGTGACGATGCTGGTCGGCGCGGTTCTGCTTCTGACCTCCGCCGGTTACCGCCACCCTCGCTGGTGGCACTTCCTCCCCGCGATCCCGCTGACGCTTGCGCTCGCAGTCACCGTCGGGCCGGGCGCATCGGTGCTGCGGGCGATCGTTATGGGAGCGCTTTGGTGCGCGGGCGTCATTGCCCGGCGGTCCTACGATTCCGCCACCGCCATCGCCTTCGCAGGCATCGTGGTGGGCCTCACCGACACTTCCGCGCTCTTCTCCCCCGGCATCCAGTTGACTTTCGCGGCGACCGTCGGCGTCATCATTGCCGTGCCGCGAGCCGAGCGTGATGACTTCGGCCGGCTGCATCGGGTGCCTACATGGGCCTACGCGGTCTCCGGGACGCTCGGCGCATGGCTTTTGTCCACGCCGCTCCTCGCCTTCCACTTCGGTTGCTTCACGGGCGTCGGCTCGCTCGCCAATGTGATTGCAGTGCCGCTGTCGGCGCTCATCATGCCCGTAGGAATGCTGACGATCTGCCTGGGACTGGCGCACTGGACCGCGGCGATCCCCGGGTGCTGGGTCTGCAAGGGGCTCATCCACCTGATGCTGGTGAGCAACGCCTGGTTCGGCTCCCTGCCGGGCGCGTTTGTGGATCACGTGCAGTTCCCGGTGTGGGCCTGCGTGATCTGGTACATTGGCGCCTTCGCGGTGATCTGGCTGTACAAGACGCGCGTTCCTCAGACATGGTGGCGCTTCGACCCGATGTGGGCGCTCATCGCCGGTGCGGCGATGGTCGCGTGCGTCGTGCTTTGCCGCTCCATCGGCAGCGCCGCTATCGACAAGGACCTCACCGTTGCGGCGCTGAGTGTGGGCGCGGGGCAGTGTGTTGTCATCTCCGGGCCGAATGGGAACGCGTTGATCGACGCCGGCAGCACCAGCGAAACTCAAGGCCTTGGGCCGCAGATGGCCGAGGCCGTGGCGCTTCCCTACCTGCGCCGTCACCACATCGCCCCGATCCACGCGATCGTCGTGAGCCACCCGCACGCCGATCACTGCAGCGCCGTGCCGGAGATCGTCGATTCGTGGCCCGTCCTGGGCCTGTGGCTGCCGCGCGATGTCGAGCCGGGGATGCTGGAGAGCGTGGCGCGCCGGATGGAGGCGAAGCAGGCGTTGTGGCGCATCGGGACTGGGGACGGATGTCCGCAGATCGGACTGCGGGTCGTCGGGCCGGCCCGTCACTATGAGGGGCGTGATGAGGCCGCCGCGAACGACAACGCTCTCGTGGTGGCCCTGGAGTACGGCCGGGTGCGCTTTCTGTTCCCCGCCGATGCTCAGACCCGCGCGCAAAGCGACCTCGCGGCTCTCGCCCGACGCGGGCTGGCCGATTTACGCGCCGACGTATTCGTCGCTCCCCATCATGGACGCAAGAGCGCGGTCTGCCAGGACTTCGTCCGCGCGGTCCATCCCCGGTACGTCGTCATCTCGACCGGCACAAGCGGCAACGGGATCGACACCGTAAGCCCGGACTTCCTGCGGATCGCAGCCGAAACCGGGGCGCGAGTTCTCCGGACGGATCAGGCCGGGACGATCACCTTCCGCACTGACGGAGAGACGCTGGATGTGCGGACGGAGAGGTGAGGGTTTTCCTCGGCATGTGCGAACAAATGGTGTTGGAGTGAGGCCACCGCATCGTGGTGGATGATCGACCGCCAGCCAGCCCTGAAGGGGCTTTGCTGTCCGCTTTCCCACTGAGAGTAGCGTGCGATGTCTCCGGCGAGTTACCCTCTCCACACTGACGAAGAGCCGTGCAGGATTGTGTCTTCCTGTGGAGAAATGTCGTCTGCAGAGGCCATTGCAGCGGGCGGCAGCGCATGTCTTACAGCAGTTGTCGCTTTGCGAAGATGGAAACGACAGCCCTCCCCGGACTGCGCAGAGCGCAGTACAGCGGGGAGAGCGTCAGCGGCCTCTTTTCATCGTTTCAGAGTGCCGAGCCCCGGCGTAATAGCTGCCGTCTGTTGCCGTCTGTTGCCGTTGATTGTCGTTCATTGCCGTTAATTGCCGTTCGTTCAGCATTCAGCATTCAGCGTTTCCCTTCCCCGGAGGTCCACTATGAAGACGATTCTGGCAACGATTGACAACTCCAGATATAGCACGGCGGTCAGCGCCTTCGCTTGCGACTTCGCCGCCTTCCTCGGGGCCCAGGTTGTCGGGTACCACGTTCTCGACACCGCCCACGTTCGGATGCTGGAGCAGACCCTGCGCACCTTCTCCGCGTCGAGCGATCCTCAGGTCATCCGGGCGCGCGAGGAAGGCCCGATAGAGCTTCTCAGGGGCTATATTGCCGAGCGGGAGGAAGAGTTCCGCAGCACTTGCTCCACCGCCGGGCGTCCCTACACCATCGAGCAGGACACCGGCGCACCGGAGCGCGAGATCATCCACCAGGCGAGCGGCGCGGATCTCGTCATCATCGGACGCCACGGGATGCACGGCGATAGCGACTCCGAGTACGGCCTCGGCCATGTCGCTTACCAGGTCGCCACGCAAGCGCCGAAGCCTGTCCTGGTCGTGCCCGCCCAGTACCGGGCGGTACGGACGGCGCTGGTTGCTTTCGACGGGGGAGCGCATTCGGGCCACGCCCTCGAGCTTGCCTGCGATCTGTGCGACAGCACGGGCGGTGCGGTTCACCTGCTTGTTGTCGCCGAGAATGAACAGACGGGCACGCCCCTGCTGGGCGTCGGCGAGCGTTACCTCAAGCGCCGTGGCGTCAGCTACCAGGCCGAACTGCGCATCGGCAGCTCCGAGGGCCTCATCATCGACGCGGCGCGCGACATCAAGGCGGACATGATCGCCCTGGGCGGGCAGCACCGCAGCCTGTTCATGCGCTTCATGGAATCCCACACCCTCGACCGCGTTCTCGAATACGCCGAGTGTCCGCTGTTGGTGTACCGGTAGCGATGAGCGCCCCGGACCCGGCTTCCGCGAACCTGGCGCAGATCGAGCGGCTCAATCAGCGCGGCGGCGAAACCCTCAGCACTGCCGATCTCGTCGCCGCCGGGACGCTCGATCCGGCGCTGGCGGCGTGGCTTCTCGCCGCGGTATCGTCCGGCGCCTCGATCCTGACCGCCGCCCGACCGGGTGGAGCGGGCAAGAGCACGCTGCTCGCGAACTTGCTGGCCTTCCTCCCGCCTGACGAGCCGATCGAGACGGTTGCCGGCAGCCGAGACGTTACCGAAGCTTTCTCCCGGCGTCTGGGGGCTGACAGCGCCCTTCCCGCGTGCCGGCTGGCGCACGAGATCGGCTCCGGGCATTTCTACGGGTACATCTGGGGCCGCGACGCCGCGCAGTTCCTCGCCATCCCCCGCAAGACGGGCGCACGCATCGCCTCGTGTCTCCATGCCGACACGCTCTCCGAACTGCGCGACATCCTGCTCTCGCCGCCCATCGGAGCTGCGCCGGAGGACGTCGACCAAGTCGGCGTGGTCCTGTTCATGCACGTGGACCGCGCCAATCGCGGCTGGCGGCACCGAGTCGCGACCGTGTGGGAGGCAGTGGGCGATGGCCACCGCATCGTGTGGGAGTGGCAGCGCAAGGACGATTCGTATGCGCAGGTGGGGGAGACGGCCGTGAGCCGCGAGCGGCTATCGTGGGCTGGCGAGGTCATCGAGAGCTTCCTGGGCTCCGGCGAGACTGGGTTCGGAGAGATGCTCCGACATATCCGGGCGGCGGCCGGGAGGTTATGATAGTGGCCGCGACAATCCTGTGGCCGCGACAATCTTGTGGCCGCGACAATCTTGTCGCGGATTCCTCGGGGTGGCGTCCATCCCCGACAAGATTGTCGGGGCCACTGTCCAAGCGGATAAGCCACTGCCCAGACCCAAAAGGGTCAGACGCCGTGGCA
>Ga0181520_10002881_pt1 | contig 31140 bp, 13 predicted proteins | sample PEATcosm2014_Bin_29_FD_132451 | JGI IMG/M metagenome (GOLD analysis project Ga0181520, IMG submission 132451) | Peatland microbial communities from MTU Mesocosm Facility, Houghton, MI, USA - PEATcosm2014_Bin02_30_metaG | ecosystem: Environmental > Terrestrial > Soil > Wetlands > Peat | place...
CCTGACGCCTCCTGCATCCCGCGACATTCATCATGCCTACAACAAACCACGATGGATCCCCCGCTGACGACCGCGGAGGATGACGGCGGGGGGGGGCCCACGTCGTGAAGGTATTCAGGTACAAATTTTCTATTTGCAGGTCTTTTTTCCCTGTTCCCTGTTTTTTTGTTCCCGACGGGATTTGATAAAATATCAAGTGGTCTAAATAAAAATATATGCAGAAAAATCCCCTTATCGTTCAAAGCGATCGTACCGTTCTGGCTGAGGTTGATTCGCCTTTTTATGAAGAAGCGCGCAACAGGTTGTGCAGGTTTGCCGAACTGGTAAAATCGCCTGAACATATCCACACTTACAGGATTTCCGACCTTTCGATCTGGAATGCGGCCGCTTCAGGCATGCCGTTTTCAGACATCAGTAAAACTCTGCATGATTATTCACGGTACCCGGCTCCGGAGCATATGCTCATGGATATGGAACGTGTCTATGCGCGCTACGGCCAGGTGCGGCTCAGGCCTGGACCGGATCCCACACGGTTGGTTCTGGATATCCTTGATGATTTTGTAAGGGCGCAGGTCAGCCAGGACAAGGCGCTCGCTCCCATGCTGATCGAAAAAATGGGGGGCCAATCCTTTGCCATATGGTCAAAGGACCGGGGCCCCATAAAACAGATGTTCATAAAAAAAGGTTACCCGGTTGAAGATATAGCGGGGTACATCAAGGGGGAAAGCTGTCCGATAACTTTGCGCCAACAGACATCAGGAGGAGTGATGTTTGAACTGCGTGACTACCAGCGGGAGGCGGTGGAGATTTTTTATCAGAGCGGCGCGGCCAAAGGCGGGAACGGCGTGATCGTCCTGCCCTGCGGTTCGGGAAAAACGGTAGTTGGACTTTCGGCCATGGCGCGCCTGGGAATGCAGACCCTGATCGTAGTTACCAGCGTGGCTGCGGTACGCCAGTGGATCCGGGAGATTTTGGATAAGACGGATTTGAAACCTGAGCAGGTGGGGGAATACACCGGTGAAGCCAAGCAGCTGCGCCCTGTAACTGTGGCTACGTACAACATTCTCACATACGCAAAAAACGGGAAGGCGGAATATCGTTATTTTGATCTATTTAACGCCGCTAATTGGGGCTTAATCATTTATGACGAGGTGCATCTTTTGCCTGCGCCGCTTTTTCGTATGACCGCAGAGCTTCAGGCCCGTCGCCGGCTGGGGCTGACCGCAACGCTCGTGCGCGAGGATGGCCATGAAGATGACGTGTTTGCATTGATAGGACCCAAGCGTTACGAAACTCCATGGAAGGAGCTGGAGGGCAAAGGATGGATAGCGGAAGCCGTTTGCCATGAAATCAGGGTAGCGTTGCCCGAAGCTGAAAAATTCAAATACGCCATTGCCGAGGGCCGGGCAAAATTTCGCCAGGCTGCGGAAAATTCGGCGAAAATAGACGTAATCGAATCACTTTTGAATAAGCATCCGAAGGAACCAACGCTGATAATCGGCCAATACCTCGATCAACTTCAGAAGGTAGCGGCACATTTCCAGTTGCCGGTAATCACCGGGCAGACGCCCAACAATAAAAGAGAAAAGCTCTATAAGGAGTTCCGTGATGGCGAACTGCCGGCCATCGTTGTATCCAAAGTCGCTAATTTTTCCATTGATCTCCCTGATGCGCGGATCCTGATCGAAATTTCCGGAGCCTTCGGATCGCGCCAGGAAGAAGCCCAGCGCCTAGGCCGCATTCTGAGGCCGAAGTCCGGAAACGAGGTGGCGCATTTTTATACGGTTGTTTCCGCCAACACGGAAGAGCAGGAATACGCCCGCCACCGACAGCTTTTCCTCGCGGAACAAGGGTACAAATATCAGATAGAAAGCCATGCTTCCTCTTAAAAACATCCTTCAAACCTGTTCCACAAAAGAGCTGGAAAAGATGCTGGCCCGGCTTCCTACCGATGAATGGATGCGGTCTTCATGGTGGGCGTGGACGTTACCCCTCGATAAAGCCGTGCGTGTTCTGGAAGATCCGGCGCGCGTGGAGAGTCTGCTGCGCACTCTTGGCCCGGAGGAGGAAGAAATGTTCCGCTACATCCTCAGTCAGGCCGGCCTGGAGTCCGAAGAAAATATCCTGAAGCGGTTTCCTCACGGCTCCGGCGTGCTGCGTAAGCTGAAATCATCCTATCTGGTTTTTGAAAACACCGCATTGTCCAGACAGGAAAACACCCGGATATTTTGCGTTCCCAGGGATTTCGCGCGCTTTATTACGCTCTATCCAGATGAAAGAACTTCACTTGCCAACCTTTTGAGGCAGCAGAGCGCGGATTATCTGGGAAAATTGGCGGTATCCTACGGTCTTGGGCCCGGCTCAAGGGAAGCCTTGCTTTTCCGTATGAGAAAAAAATTACTGGATGTGCAGTTCCTTCGCCGGATGATTGAAGAACTGCCGGAGAAGGAACGCAAGTTGTTCCAATTCATTGCCGAATCCGGCGGCGCAGTAAAACTGGCGCAATTGAAAGGTTTGGGATGGCCGGAATTGCCTGGCACGCCGCTGGGAATCATGTCGAGCGCGCCTATACGGGGCCTATTCAAGAAAGCGCTTTGTTTCCCGGATATGAGCGGTAATGCGACGTCATTGGTTGTACCATCTGATCTGTTGATAACGTTTCAGGGGAAAAAGCCGGGGCCGGAGGTAATAATCAGCGGGACAATGCCTGCTTTTACTCGCGCCTGGGGTTTTCGTCTGTTGACGGATCTGCGGCTTTTGGCCGCGTTCAATGCAAGCGGGAGGCTTGTTCATACGCAGAAAAACCTTCCGGACAAGCGTTTACTAAGCGATTTTCTGAAAGCTCTTGGCGTTCGTGAAGAAAACTATGGAATTTTTCTGTCCATGATGCTGGAAACTGTTGAGGAAAAGCCTGGCAGGGCCGCAACGGCTGTGCTCGAAGGATCTCCTTCACTGGCACTCCGGATTCTGACGCGCCAGTGGCAGGAGACTACTGTCTGGTCGGAATGCTTCACCTGGCGTCATGCCGGCAGAAGCGCGCGTTCAACCGGAGACGAGGCCGCTCCTTCGCGCAGGATGGTTGTGATGCGGGCGCTGGAGAAATTGCCTGGCAGGGAATGGGTGGAATATGGAGAGTTTTTGAAATGGCTTGACCGCTCGGGATGGCGCAACTCGGTTACCGGGCGCAACGGCCGCATGGCCGTTTTTGTCGCTCGGATTTCAAGCGAGAGCCTGACCAGGCTTGACGCCATGCAGTCCCTGAACGCAATTATTAGCGAATCGCTTGTCTGGTTGGGCTTTGTGGAACTTGGTTATGCCCAGGAACCCAAGGCAAAAACGCCGGTTACGCATATCCGTTTAACGGATTGGGGACGCGCCTATCTTGATAAGAAAACCGAATCTGCCGCACTGCCGGACGCTCCGGTTGAGAGTACTTTCAAGGTTCTGACTAACCACGACATCGCCATACCGCCGCATCTTGACCCCCGAATTCTTTCCAGGCTTTTTCGTTTCGCCAGTCTCAAGAGCACGTATAGTTTTTCTTTAAGCAAAGGTTCCCTCCGGTCCGCCTTCGATGAGAATATAACACTGGACGAAATTGTTAATTTTTTGAAGAATCATTCGCAGACAGGCGTACCGGAAAATGTTTTGCTCTTTATCAGAGAGGTGGGGCAGAAACACGGCCATATCAAAATCGGCCGTGCCGGGCTTTATGTCGAAGTGCAGGATCCCATGCTTTTGCTGGAAATTAAATCCCGGAAGGAATTTCGTCATTCAGTGATCAGGCAGGTCGGCGAACGGGTCTTGTTGATAGATGAAGACAGCCCTCAACGTCTTGCGAGGATATTGAAAAAACTGGGGTATATGCCTGTTATAGAAAGCCCGGGTCACGAATTGGATGTCCCGGAGGGATCCTGACTAACCATGAAATATTTCCTCGTGCCGGCGCTGCTCGGTGTTCTTCTCCTGCAGTCGTTCCCGCCCGCCGTTGCCTCCCAACCCCTAAACAGCAGCGCTTCCAAACGAGCCAGGTATCAGCATCAGATTGAACAGGAACTTCAGGAGTTCACGCGTAAGATAAACGTACTGAAAGCCCGCGTTCATAAAGTCAGCGCAGAGAAAAGCGTAGAACTCAAACAGCGCATCCAATTATTGGAGCATAAAGAACGCGCGGCAAAGGCGAGCTTTGCGCAGCTCAAGCGCTCGAGTGGTACGCAGTGGGAAAAAATCAAGAAATCCGTCGACCGGCAAATCATAGATCTCCGCAAAACCTACAACAAAACCATCAATAAGCTGCATTAATCACAATTTACCTTTGTCAGCGATTGTTTGTAACCGCGCGCCTTTCCAGCCCGTCTAATTCCCTGCTTATGGCCCCCCCCACTGTTGTAGCGAAAGAGCCGTTCCATTTTGTGACTCATCTTAATCTTACGGAACTTACCGGCAAGCGCGTGCGAGATCTGTATGAGTTGCTTGAGCATTTGCGGACCGTTCCGGAATCGGTTATTTATTATCACACGCACCATTTCCTTGAACAGCATCAGTTCCTTTCGCCGGAACCGCCCAATGATTTCGCCTACTGGGTGACTTATGTTCTGCAGGAAGAGCGCCTCGGGGAACGGCTGGCAGCCATTGATACGATCGAGTTTGAAACCCTGGGGAGTTTGAGGGATGCTCTGATCAAGACGATCCAGAGCCATCTCCAGTCGATGCCGTCCAAGCGCGTTGCTCCCGAAGGGCAGGAGTTACACTTAATGAGCGTCCGTTCCTTTATCCTGCCCACTCCGTTCATTGTTCGCACTCTGCAGGAATTTGCCACCGCGCTGCGCAGAGTCAGCATCTATTCGCTTTATCATCATGTATTTGAAGCCCGGCTGCGGTTGCATCGCGGCAATGACTTTACGGTCTGGTTTGAAAACTCTTTGGGCGAGAAAAAACTCGCCGACCAGATTTCGCAGTGGGACCCTTACACGCAGACGCTCGAGGGATTGCGCGCCCGCATGCACAAGCTTATCCGTCAGCGGCTGGAAGAATTACATTATGCCTCTGCTTGATCAGTATATTCCTATCATTGGAAACAACGTAATCAACGAGCTTCAAATGCTGGGGGAACGTCTGCGTGGAAAGGTGATAAGGAACATCAATTCCACGGCTGTCGGCGGAGGAGTGGCGGAGATCCTCAGCCGGATGATCCCATTTTTCAAGGAGCTGGGGATCGATGCCCGGTGGGATGTCATCAAGGGCGACGAAGAATTCTTTATCGTAACGAAGAAAATTCACAACGCTCTGCACGGGACAAAAAGCGTGTTCACTACACGGGATTTTGAAGTCTATTATGAAACGCAGAAACGCAATGCGGGAGAGATGGATCTCTCGGGAGATATCGTATTTATTCACGACCCACAGCCCGCCGGACTCATTTTGGAGAAAAACAAACATCAAAATCACTGGTTATGGCGCTGTCACGTCGATGTTTCCAACCCTCAGCTGGAGATATGGCAGTTCTTAAAACCTATGGTTGAACAATTCGAAGCGGCCGTCTTTTCTGCGCCGTCATTTGCCCAGCGGCTGGATATCCGGCAGGTCCTGATAGCGCCTTCCATCGACCCGTTAAGCGACAAGAACAGGGAGCTGTCCAAGGAAGAGGTTAGCAATATCGTCACACAATTCAGTATCGATCCTAAGCGCCCTCTTGTCACGCAGGTTTCACGGTTCGATCGCCTGAAAGATCCGGTAGGCGTGATTGAGGCTTACAAAATGGCGAAAAAACGCGTTGATTGCCAGCTGCTCCTAGTCGGTGGTTCCGCCGCGGACGACCCGGAGGCTGTGCAGGTCCTGGCAGAAGCGCGGGAAGCGGCGGGAGTCGACCCAGACATCCATATTTTGGAGCTGCCGCCTACCAGTAATATTGAAATCAATGCCTTGCAGCGGGCTTCTACGATTATTTTGCAGAAATCTCTGAAAGAGGGGTTTGGTCTTACGGTATCCGAAGCCCTGTGGAAAGCGAAACCGGTGATCGCCGGATCGGTTGGCGGCATTCCGCTGCAGATAACGCACAAATATTCCGGGATTTTGACTCTATCAATAGAAGGAACCGCTTACTGGATTAAGCAGCTTCTTCAGGAGCCGGGGTACGCGCAAAAACTGGGGGAAAACGGCCGGGAGCACGTTCGGCAGAATTTCCTATTAACGCGGCACCTAAGGGATTATCTGCTCACTTTCCTGTCGGTGGGCCATACGGAAGATATTATTTACGTCTAATGAAATACTGGCGGGATCATTGGAGTGAGATCGAAGGCCGGATTTCCAGCGCAAAAATGGTTCTGCTCGCTTTGGATTATGACGGAGTCTTGTCCCCCATCGCCCACCGGCCTGAACACGCGAAAATTTCCGTACCTACGCGTAATCTTCTTCGGCGCCTCGCCAGCCATCCGGCTTTTACGGTGGCTGTGGTCACAGGCCGGGCGCTTTATAACATCCAGAGCATGGTGGGACTCAAAGGTATTATTTACGCAGGTAATCATGGGCTGGAAATCAGCGCCGCGGACAAGATGGAAACGCATGTGGATCCGGGCATGTTCCAGGAGGAACTTGCCAAAGCCAAACTGCATCTGACGCGGCTTGCGCAGTCGTTCTCCGGCGCATTCGTGGAAGATAAAGGGATCAGCCTGACTCTGCATTACAGGGGCATCAAGGAAGACGACTGGGAGAATCTGCAGAAGGATTTTATGAATTGGGCCCAGACCCTGCACCCATCCCTGAGAATATGCCTTGGCAAAAAAATATACGAAATCCGTCCCAGCGCGGACTGGGACAAAGGCGATGCGGTATTGAAGATCTGGAGGAAAGAAGCCCCGCATGCAATGCCCATATATGTGGGAGACGACCATACGGACGAGGATGTTTTCAACGCTTTAAAGCACGAGCATGTCGTAACCCTATATGTGGGAGAGAACGGCAAATCGACCGCTGAATATTTCGCCCATTCTTCCGAAGATGTATTTCAATTTTTAATGAAAGTGGATGAAATATCCCTGCAATTCCCCGACCCGGCGTCATCGAATTAAGCCTTTACATTTTTTCTAATTAGATATATTTGTTTGTTATGGACAAAATTGAAGGATCCAAAAATCCTGCCCGGAAGATCACAGGAGCCGAGGGTGGGTTCAATGCGTGGGACCCGGCAGTAATTAAAGAGATCGACAAGCTCATCGACCTGGCCAGGCCGCCGAACGAGTTGATAGATAACCGTGATCTGGTTCGCCAAATGATAGTGACGGCGCTGAAGACTCAGTACTCACAGCTTGATCGCGGCGATGTTAAAATTTTGAGTCGTTCCCTGCGCGAACTGCGTTATGGATTTCGTATTTTCAAGGAATACAGGGACCGTCCCAAAGTCACCATGTTCGGGTCCGCGCGGACTCAACCCGGTGATCCGGAATATAAACAGGCGCTTACCTTTTCGCGGAAAATGGCCAAAAACGGCTTCATGATGATTACCGGCGCTGGCCCCGGGATAATGAAGGCCGGAAACGAAGGCGCCGGCAAAGGAAACAGCTTCGGCATCAATATCCGGCTGCCGTTTGAACAGACGGCAAACGAGTTCATTTTTGAAGACCCCAGATTCGTCGACTGCCGTTTCTTTTTCACACGGAAACTGATGTTCATAAAGGAAACCAGCGCCGTCGTTTTTTTTCCTGGCGGATTTGGAACGCACGACGAAGGATTTGAAACCCTGACGCTGGTGCAGACCGGCAAGTGCGATCCCATGCCTCTGGTATTTATCGACGCGCCCGGCGGGAATTACTGGAATGAGTGGTACAAATTTATCCTCAAGCAGCTGCTTAAAAAGGGAAAGATATCGCGCGAGGACCTGAGCATTTTCAAAATCACCGATTCCGTGGACAAGGCGGTGGAAGAGATCCTGCATTTTTACAGGAATTACCATTCCATGCGCTATGTCAAAGACGATCTGGTCATCCGCCTGAAGAAGCCTCTGTCGCCGGAATCCCTGGCTGATCTTAATTCCAATTTCCAGGAAATCTGCGTTAGGGGCAGGGGGCGTTTCAGGTTGAGCGAGCCGCTGCTGGAAGAAAACGATCATCTTGATCTTCCCCGCATCGTCTTCCCGTTCAATCGGCACAACTTCGGTCTTCTCCGCCAGCTCATCAACCGCATCAACAGTTATTAACCCCGCATTGTTGGACAAGTTGCTAAAATTTCAACATGAGAATCATCAGCGTTTGCCTATCGATCTTTTTGTTTTCTGTTGCTTCGGCAGTTGTGGCCGCGGAAGCTCCTCCGCTTAAGGCGGAGATCCATCCGTCCGTGATTGAACAGGATACCGGCATGAAGGGCGAGCTTAACGCGGCGGAAAACGTGTTTACCATCCGCGTGCCGCGCAGCGATCTCCGCGTATTTTCCGGGACTGCGCCCGTTTCGCCGATAGAGATGGTTTCATGGGCGGGCTTCACTCCGTCGGGCAGCCATATGATTGTGCTTGGCAGCCTGGTAGTAGCCGAGACTCAGGTGAATCCGGTAATGAGCGCTGCGCTGGACAACGGTCTGGAAGTAACGGCGCTGCATAATCAGTTTATGGGAGACGGCCCCCGCGTCATGAACATGAGCATCCAGGGCGCGGGCAGCGAAGAGGCGGTAGCCAAGGCGGTAGGGGCGGTATTCAAGGTCATGCAGGGAACCGGCAGCGTATCAGTCGTTGCCGCGCCGGCCGTGACTGATGCAAAAAAACTTCATGTAAAAAAGATCGAAGAAATCCTGAATTTTTCCGGGCAGTGGCTGGGCGCTGCAGGTACAAATGAAGTTTTTGAAATCGTCATCGGACGGTCAACCCGGATTGGACCGGTGGAACTGGGCCGCGCTATGGGGGTGGGAGACCGGCTGCTGTTTTCAGGCACGGACGGAAACGCTGTTGTTGAGGGAGATTTCGTCGCTCTGGAGCCGGAGTTAAGGGACGTCCTTAAAATTATGCGCCATGGTGGTTTTGTAATTATGGCTGTCCACAACCGCATGACCGGAGAAGCGCCCCGCGTCATCTTTGTTCATTTCAGAGGGCAGGGGAAGGTTCTGGACCTGGCCCGCACCCTGAGATCTGTGCTCGATGGGCAGTCCATCATTAAATGATGAGTTCTAAAGTCAGCAGCCGTCCCAGCCATTTTTTATGGATTCTTGCCATAGCGATCACGTTTGCTGCAGTCTGGCGCCTGACGCCTCTTCACCACAGGTTGGACCTGGCCGCGCTGGTGGAATACGGCCTGCGCTTTCGAAATTATGCCTATGCTCCAATCATTTTCATGGGAGCGTATCTGATCGCAGGCCTTGTTGTTTTTCCTCACGCCCTGATGATCTGGGCTACGGGCCTGATATTCCCGCCTCATAAGGCGATCTGGTTGTGCGAGATCGGATCACTGGTCAGCGGATTTACGAGCTACGGCATCGGGCGGCTGCTTCGAAAGGACTGGGCGCGGCGCATCGCCGGTTCGCGCCTGGAACAGATCACCCGGGCGTTGAAACGGCGCGGGGTCCTGGCGCTCGTGGTTCTGCATATATTTCCGATCGTGCCCTTCAGCGTACTGAACCTTTGCGCAGGAGTGGCGCATATTAACTCCCGGGACTTCGCAAAAGGGACGGTTCTCGGCGTGACGCCGGGCGTTCTTATTGTGTGCCTTCTCGGCTGGCGCGTGTTGAACATTATTCACCATCCCACGCCGCTTGATTTTGTTTTGATAACGGTCTTTTTGATCGCAGGAATTTTTACTCTGCATGCCCTGCGCAAACACCTGCTCAAAGACGCCGAAGAAATCGAAGGATAAGCCCCTAAAGGAGTTCCAGAGGGGCCCCTGTTTTTCATGAGCCTTTCGGTACCTCATTTTTAGCCTTTCGGAGGATTGTTCCACCGGAGGGTTTACATCAATAATAATCAGCATGAGGAAGTATCGGTCCATTATGCGTCTGGTGGCTCTCCTGTTGATCCCATGCCTGGCAGTACCGCAGGCAATGTCAGCGGGTGGTAAACCGTTCACAGCAAGCTATACATGGTCCGCCGCTTGCCCTTCGTTTAATGACCAGGCGCTCGCCTGCAACCCCGTACTTTCTTCCCGCAATCTTCTAGATGGCGTTAGAAAAATCGTCCGCCGCAGGGTAACCCGCCAGCTGATCTCAGCCGGACAGGCTCAGTTGGTTCAGCCGGTGGTCGCCGTATTCGACGTGCATGGGACCCTGCTGCAGCCGAACTGGAAAGATTCCCAGATTCTGGCCTATCAAAAGTTGACCGGCGCTGACGACGGTGCTGCGCGTGCCTGGGTCGACGCGAATACCCTGAATCTCTCCAATGACGAACTTATTCGCCGTATGGCTGACGCCTCGGGAAAACCGGAAGCTGAGGCGCGGAGATGGTTTAACTGGGCAAGAGAGCATATCGAGCGCAATTTCATTCCGGAACCGATACCCGGGGCGCTCGATCTGATCAAAACCCTGCACGATCGCGGGGTGCCCATCGTTATACTGAGCGGTGGAGCGCATGCTACTGTCGTCAGGCAGCTCAGCAAGGGCGGTTTTCTGAAATACATCCCGGAAAACAGGATCCTCGGCCGCGATGATGTGATGCGCTCGGTCCTGGGGGAACCGTACAGCGTCGAGCACAGGAAAAACGCGCTGCGAAGCATCGCACGGCAGTTTCCGGGGCACCGCCTGCTGTCATTCGACGACTGGACGGACAATATTGAGACGGTCAATGAACTGGGCGGCACGACGATCGCGATTCCTCAAGGCGAAGGAGAGGATCGCCGGACCAATGAGACGATTTTGAGAGAAAAAGGCGCGCAGTTTTTTGTTTCCGACTGGCGCGAAGCCGCCGCGAGGCTCGGGGAATGGGGCGTCCCGGATCACCAGCCGCCTGAACAAAGAATTCCCACTCTCCTCAAGCCCGTGGAAGAAATTCCAGTGATCCTTTCGACGCTTCGTCCGCATGCGCTGCCGCTTCACATGGAAATGAGCGACGACCTGAAGACCCTCACTTATTCCAGAGTCATTGACGAGAAAAATCTGATCCGCCCTGACGGAAGCCTTAATTACGGGGCGCTTCGTACTATCGCCACATTCCCCAGCCACTATCTGATGTCCCCCAGAAGGTCGATGCAGCGGGAAATCCGTTTCTGGCCGCGGATGATGATCAACCGCCTCTGGCCGAAAAAACGGCGCTACTCGACTTACCGGGGAATTACGACCTCATGGGATGGCGATGTCGACCTGGGTGTCTGGGCGGGCAACATCGATACCTATTTCATGCACAGAGGGGTGGAGGACACCGGCATTCTCAGCCACGGGAACATCCAGGTCGCGGGCGAATTGGGGACCGGCGGCGGCCACGGGTCGGTCCTGCTCGCTTCCCGCATTCCCAGCCTGAAAGAAATCTGGATCACGGATATTCTTCTCTACGCGCTGCAGACTGCGGCCCGCGGGATCGTCCCCCTGCTGAAACCGGGCGCGAAATTGCGGACCTATTGGGGACAGGGCATCCGCGGCGTCCAGGGCAACGCGGACATCATCCTGGTCAACCCGCCTTATATCCCGTCGTACCCGGGCGATCCCGCGGCGCACGACGATCCTTACCGGGGAACCGGTCTGATCCGGGAGGTTCTGGAAATCGGCATCGAGAAATTGAATCCCAGAAATCCGGATGCCAGCATCTTCATCAATGTCAGTTCGCTGGGGATTAAAGATTTTGAACGGTATCGGGCCGAGTTTGGCGACCGTTATATCATCGAGGAAATCGGCGAACCGCTGGAGGTCCCGCTAAAGATCGCCGCGATCAATCGGAACCGGGAATGGACCCAGTGGCTGATCGACGAATGCGGTTTGATCTTCAAGCCTGATGCGGACCGGTTCACCGAACCCTATTACCATTCCTTGCACCTCTTCCGGATCCGGCCCAAAGATGGCGTAGCCAAAACTCCTGAGATCGAACGTAAAGATGAAGTGGAGTCGCGCATTTATCAGGACACTGCGGCGATGGTCGAGACCTTCCAGCCGCTCCTCTCGGGTCCCGTGGATGGGGATCTGGAGGAGATGTTCCCTGAAATTCAGGCCTATCTCACCCAAGATGCGGACACGATGAATTTTGATAGCCAGGCCGCACCCGCCGGTGCCGGCCGCAACCGGGCGATCCCTGGACACATTATCGAACGCGGATTCGGGAGGAAGCTGCTGGGCCTCGAAACGCGGGACTATGGCCTGTTCCAGGAAGGCGAAGGTCTCTCGCGTGAAGAGTTCTGGCGTCTGGCGGATTCCGTGGCGCGTCTGGCGGCCAGCCGGGTGCTCCCTCATATGAGGGCCGCGTTTCTGTATCACGACGTTTCCAAGGCCGTTCCTGCAGACTGGAACCGGGAGTGGAGCGATATCCCGGGAATCGACTTTCAAATCCCCAACAAAGCTTCCGCCCTGATCCTCCGGAATCTGAAGACCCAGGCTTCATTTCGTCCTGGCTTATTTGAAAATATTGATCTCTTCATCCATGATCCGCGCCATGAACTCCTGAATGAATTTTTCTACCGGGTGATTGAAACGCGCGGGATTCCGGGACAATGGGTCAGAGGGGAAGTTTCGGAGGATCTGGCCGCCGAATTCACCGGCTGGATTCAAGAAAATTTCGCCGCGTTGGGTGAAGCGTTCGGCGCCGGATCTGACTCCGCGCGGACTGCGGAGCGTCTGACGGACGCGATCCGCGTGTTCAACGCCCTGGATGTGGCCAGTCTGCGCGAGGGGCTTTTGACATCGAGAATGAACGCGGAACTTGAATGCTTTTACCGTGATTTCCAGCGTGTTATCACGCCGGACGGAGAGATGTTCCCGGTGTCCTGGGACGGTATTCAAAAGGAACGATGGGAAGGACTCTCAACGGATGCCTCGCGGCGGACGTATTTAAAGGGTCGGTTCGGCCGCTTCCGGCGGGAACGCCGGGAGTTTGGTGAACCGGCGGAATACATGGACAGGATTATTGATTCCCTGTCGCCTGAGGCGGCTGAAGCGCTGACGAATGAACTGGCGCATTTCCAGGGCTGGTACGTGGAAAGCGCGACGTTCGGTCTCCGTGCCGATTCTCAAGTGAAGCTGGTGGCGCTGGCCATCGCTCTCGCGCGGCGGAAAGGGCTCGATACGTCCAAAACGTATCACATCAATTTTTTTCGCTTCATGAAAAACCTCTCTTCCGGCCGGCATCAGTTTGATCCTTATAAGACCCGCATGGTGGAAAGCGTATTACGGCGGATGAGCCTGGACGATTTACTGACCGGCCGTATGGATCTGTCCCGGTTTGACCTGGATTGCGCTCCGGAAGGCGCGGTTCCATTGCTGGGCGCCATCGAGATCGAGATGGACGGGCTGCGCGCGATCAGTTTCGATTTCCGTTTCAGCGAGCACGCCGGCCACCTCCTTGCGCTTCTCCATGATTACGAACTCACCTCCTGCGTCTTTTTCCACGATATTCTGACCAGGCTTTTGAACGTCTATGGGATCGCCAAAGACGCGTTCGACCGCGTTTCCAATGAGTTTCGCTATACCGGCAACATGAACGCGGCGATGGATGACAAAGCGCGGCTGCAGGCGCATGGGAGAGGGCCGGTTGTAGTCGATGTAGGGGCGGGAATGGCCACGCTTGAAACGTGGGAGAGGCTTAAACAGGCAGAAGGAATCGCCCGCATCGTAGCCATTGACACCTCGGAAGAAATCATCGAAAGTCTGCGTCACGGCGTCCGGCAAAAACAACTCTCCGCCGAAGTGATTCAGGGGGACGCCAATGATATCGCTGCAATTCTCCGGCGGCTGGAGATCTCTTTTGCCGATACCATCATGTACAGTTCGATCCTGCACGAGGTGTTCAGCTCCCTGGGCCCGGACGCGGCCCGGACTCTGATGCGGGCTTCTCTGACCGCGCTGGCGCCGGGAGGGCGCCTGTTGATCCGCGACGGCATGATGCCGGAAGACGGGGAGACCGAACAGATCCTCGAATTGACCGGAATACATAATAAGGAAGCCTTCGACTATTTCATCGCGAATTTTACTCATCGAAAGGTTTCCTGGACAGCCGTCGAAGAACACCCGGCGGAGGAACGGTGGAAAGTTCGCCTCAAACGCAAGGATGCCGCGGAATTCCTGTTCAAGCTGACCTGGTGCTACACGCCGGAGTTCAATCCCGCCGGCCTGCCGTATGAGATCCGCGAACAATATCTGCAGATGACGCGCCGCGAGTATGTCGACTTCCTGAAGGAGGTCGCCTGGGGCGAAGGGCTGACGATCAGCGAAGTGGATATACCGGCTTCGGAGCGCGAGTATCTCCAGCAGGGCTACATCGACAACCTTAAAGGGAAAGCCCGGCTCCTCAATCTCGACGGGACCGAAGCTCCGCTTCCGAACAGCAACGGCATGATTGTGATGGAACGCTGGCCTGACCAACCCGGCGCCCCGCATCCGCCGCATGCCGTGAGGTCTGCCTCATAGGCGCCTCCGGAGGCCGAACGGGGCCCATAAAAAGGATGAGCCGTTTGGTCCCGCATTTTTAGCCTTAAGATGGATTGTTCTTTTTCCCGCCACTTGGTACTTTAACCGCATGCGGAAATCCTTCCGGGGCATAATGGCCTCCCTCCTTTGCCTGTCGTTGACCGTCGAGCCGGCGCTCGCCTCGGTATTTCCCGTGGGAGAGATTCCTGTCAGGCGAACGTCAAGTTCTTTCCGGATGGAAGAACAGGCGCTCTCCGTAATGGCGCTGCCTTTCCTGAAAACGTACGACCGCGTTCATGCCACCCGTCTGGTCCGTCAAACGGAACGTCTGGGAAAACCCGCGACCAAGCAATTCTTCTTTGGTGCGGCGCTGAAGGAACGGCTTCGCGAGGAACTGTACGGGGGCCAAACTGATTCCCATCTCGTCATCAACCCCGAAACGGATGCGCTCATCGTCGTAGACGCCCAGCCGACCTTCATGCCTGGAGGCGGACTCGCGGTCCCGAACGGGGATGCGATCGTGCCGCACATCCGGGATCTGATGAAACTCTTCCCGAAAGAAAACCGCTTTGCCACCAAGGACTGGCACCCTAAGGGCCACATTTCTCTCGCCAGTTCGTATGTCGGGTTGGATCCGATGACGGTCTTAACGCCGGAAGTGGTCGCCGATTGGAGCGAAGCAGGGGAGGATCGCGGAAAATATCTGGCCTCCGGCGCCCAGTTTACCGTCACTGAATTGAAAGAATATTTGGATAAGGTCGGCTTCCAGGTACTCTGGCCGGATCACGGCATTCAAAATACAGCGGAAGCGGCGCTCCATCCGTCTTTGCCCGAATCCGATTTTGCGTACGTGCAGATTAAAGGAACGGAACCCGGAATCGATTCCTACAGCGGGTTCTATAACAATACGAAGCAGCCGACCGGGCTGGCCGATGTGCTCAAAGCGCGCGGGATCAAACGGGTCTTCGTCGTCGGGCTCGCTCAGGATTATTGCGTGGGATGGACCGCGACGGGCGCGACCAGAAACGAGTTTGAATCCCTGGTCGTCGAAGACGCCACCGCCTCCGTCGGATTCCCGGTGGATCAAATTCAAAAAACGCTGCTGGCCTTCCGGGATCGCGGCGTCCGGCTGATTTCCAAAACGGGACAGGTCATGCAGGCCAATGAAGGACTGCCCACGCTTCTTCTGAAAGTCGCTGCGAAGCGCTGGAAAGCTTTCCGGTCCGCGCATTCGACCGGGAAACCCGTAGAACCTGAAGCCATTCCCGAGCTGGCCGAAAAAGATCTGGTGTCCCTGACAACGGAATCGATCGAAGAAGCCCAGACCGCGTTCCAGTCGGGCGAGCAGGAAAGGACCTGGTTTGAACTAACTGCTCCCGCCGCGCCGCACGGCGGAAGCTACATTGTTTCGGCGGGAATCGAAGACGCGCTCATGGCCATCCATGAGCGGCGCATCGGCAAACCCTACATCAAGGCGCTTCGCGCGACCAGCCGGTACTCCGGCGCCTTCCTGAAGTACCTCTCGAATTTTGAATTTACCGGCGACATTCAGGCGGTTCCGGAAGGCCGCGTGGTCGCTCCCGGCGAACCGATTTTGCGCATCCGGGCGACTGCCGTGGAAAAAGCCCTCCTGCAGGATTTGCTGATGAACCGGATCGGCGGCGCCAGCGCTGTGGCCACCAAGACGGCCCGCATTGTGCAGGCCGCCGATGGGCGCCCGGTTTCAGATTATGGCCTGCGCCGTGGACCGGGAGAAGGCGCAGCCGCTGCGTCGGAGGCCACGATAATCGGGGGCGCCAGGGCTTCTTCCAATGTCCGCGTCGGAGAAACCACGGGAATTGATATTACCGGGACCATGGCGCATCTGTTCATCACCTCCTGGCCGCCCGAGCAGGAAGCCGACGCCTTCCGCGCCTACGCCAAAGCATTCCCGGACTCCGCGATTTTTCTCGTCGATACCTACGACACGGAACAGGGAATCCGCAATGCCATTGTTGTCGCGAAAGAGATGGAGAGGGATGGGCACAAGTTGTACGGCATCCGGCTGGACAGCGGCGACCTCGAGGCGCTATCCAAGCAAGCGCGGCAGATGCTGGACGACGCGGGCCTTCCTTATGTGAAGGTCGGGGCCACGAATGACCTTGATGAAGATCAGATCACAAAGCTCCTGGACGCGGATTCTCCGATCGACTTCTTTGGCGTCGGGACCAATATGATCACCGGCGGCACGCAGGCGTCTGTGCCCCTGACTCTGGCCGCCGCTCCCGATACACGGGCGTGGCGAATCACAAAGGATGGGGAATATGTAAAGGACGTTCGGGTTCCTTCGACAGGCGTCCCGTCATTGACAGAGGACGAAACCGCGACCGAATTGCTGGCGCCCTTCTGGCAGAACGGCAAACGGGTTCGAGAATACGAGCCGCCCACCATGTCCCGGGATCTCGCGGCAGCCGATCTGGCCGCCCTGCCGCCATCCATGAAAGCTTTGCAGGACGCGGAGCCCATGACGGTCCGCGATGAAGCGGCGGCGATCCGTCCCCCGAAAGGGAAGCTTGTGTTCGCTCCGGTGCCCGTATCCGAACAGGATCACCCCGTGCCGTTCCCGGATGAGACCGTGGCGCTGGTTCTGGATACCTACCATTTGAAGATGGCGCAGGCCTTCTGGAAAGCCGGCCTGCACAAAACGCCGACGACCTTTGATTATTTCTACCGCACGCCTCCTTTTGAGAACGACCAGGTCGTGGTGTCTGGAACGAAGCTTCTTGTTGATAAGCTTCCGCATTTCAAATTTTCTCCCCGCAACATCGAATACCTGCGTTCTATCGGTAAATTTGACGAGGACTTCCTTAAATATTTGGAAGGGTATGAATTCTGCGGCGATATCGATGCCCTGCCGGAGGGCACGCTGGCCTTTGGCCACGAGCCGATCATGCGGGTCAGCGGAACGATTCTGGAAGCTGCCCTCGTGGAATCGTTCCTCCTGAGCAAAATGAATTACAACAGTCTGGTCGCGACCCGTGCGAGTATCCTCCGCAGAACCGAAACAGGTCCCCTTATTGACGATTCTCTGACCGTGACCCAGGGGCTGGCCCAGCTGGAAGCGGCGCGTTCGGCGCACTTGGGAGGCGTGGACTATACCACCAATCTGGATGCTCATGTGAAGTTCGGAATTCCTCTGGCATTCCCCGATACTCCAGGGAAGCGTCTGAAGGAAGATCCGGCCACGGGCGGCCCCAAGCTCGCTATGGGCGGGGTGTATAAGCTCAGCGTCTGGCAGGGAATTCCGCGTCAGAAGTTGAGCCAAACGGCCGGCAAGACGTCGAATCCCGGGTTGAAGACCAGCCACGACATCACCGATGCCGATGGGACCCGGGAAACGCCGCTGCTCGCTCTCGACGGAGAACCGTTGGAGCTGCGCATCGGTCAACAGGCCCGCCCGCGCCTCGTCCCGGCCATCCGCAAGGGCCGCCGCGTCTACGACGGCGGCAGTCTCTCCGACATTCGCGGCCGGAATGCAGATCAGCACGAGGGCCATAGCGCCCGCCTCGCTTCCCGGACCGGCATCGAGCTTTCCGCCGGACTCCGGCGGTTGAAGCAGGCGCTGATCGATCTGGCTCATCTGGAACGCACCCCGCCCGAAGACCGGGGCGTGCGGATCGCCCTGGCGCAGGTCAATGTGACCATCGGCGATTTCAAGGGCGTGGCGCAGAAGGCCCGTATGCGAATCGTGGAAGCCGAACAAAAAAAGACGGATCTTCTTATTTTCCAGGAAACCCTGCTTACCGGCTATCCCGCTGGAGATGAATGGTTTAACCCTGAATTCCAGGCGGCGCAGGACCGGGCGCTGAAGGATGTTGTGGATTCCACGCGCGGCAAAGACCTCACCGTTGTCCTCGGCGCGGTCGAGACACAGCCCGACGGCTCGCTCATGAACGCGGCTCACGTCATTCGCGATGGGCAGATCGTTAAGACGGTCTATAAGCATCACTTGGCTACGGGCGAAGTTTACAACGATCCAAGGCAGTTCAAGCGCGGTCCTTCTCCGGCGGAAGCCATGAAACTGCATCCGCCCCGAGAAGGCGATCCTGGAGGGAACCTCATCGAAGTCAAGGGAGTAAAATTCGGCATCTGCATCTGTGAAGACATGTGGCAGGAGCACGTCAATATCGTCCGGGAGCTGAAAGAGCAGGGCGCGACCGATATCATCAGTATCAACGGGTCGCACTATTACGGCGGCGAAGTCCAGGTTCTCCGCGGCGATGATCCGTCCTTTGACCCCGAAAGTGATTTTGAAGTGCTGGGCGCGCGCGTGCGGTTCCGCGGATCGAAGGTCAATGTACGCAAAGATCTCCTTCAGCAGCGCTCCTATGAGCACGGCGTCAATATTTTCTACACGAACGGGGCCGCCGGCCAGGATCAGATCGTGCTCGATGGGCACGGCATGGTTTACAACGCCCAGGGCGAGATGGTGGCGTCCGGGCGGCATTTCGACGAGGATTTGTTCCTGGTGGAACGGGGCAAGGACGGTCGGGTTACTGCGGTGGATGACGAGACCGTGCGGGGACATTTGCCGCTGTCGTCTATTGATCAGGCCTATGAAGCTACGGTCGTAGGTCTGGCGGATTACCTGCGCAAATCAGGCATGAAGCGCGTGGTGATCGGGCTCAGCGGCGGCGTGGACTCCTCCGTGTCGGCGGCGGTCGCGGTGGACGCCATGGCGCGCCTGGGGCTTCCGAGGACGAACGTGATCGGGATATCCATGCCCAGCAAATTTTCCTCCCGCGGCAGCAAGGACGACGCGCGGGTCCTCGCCGAGTCCCTCGGCATCAGTTATCAGTCCGTGACCATCCGCTGGCTCTTTGTCCTGGCGCTGATGCAGTTCGGGCGGTTGTTGAACCGGCTGCTGCAGACTCTGAGCGACCTCCCGGGCCGGGGATCAAAGAACTGGACGCTCGCGCTGGAAAATATCCAGCCCCGGATGCGCGCCATGATCCTGTTTTTCGTCGCCAACCTGTATGGGGAATCGCTCGTGCTGTCCTGCTCCAACGACACGGAAATGCGGCGGGGGTACTCGACGCTGGGCGGAGATATCGAAGGCGGCTACGCGCCGCTGGCGAACGTGAACAAGCTTCTGGTTTACATGTTCGGCATCCATCGCAACCGGCAGGTGCGGCAGGGCCGCAAAACGGGGCTCATTCCGCAGGCGGTTTTTGACAAGGCGCCTTCCGCGGAACTTAAACCCGGCCAGACGGACGAAACCGCTTTTGGCTTTCCCTATTACCTTCTTGTGGGCCTGGATCAGGTCCTGCAGCGGGAACGCGGGAATCTGACGGAAGTCATCCGCCAGCGCAACAAAATCGACGTCAACGGCGAACTCTCGGATGAACGGTTCGCACGGTTGATCTTCAATTCGCTGACCGCATACATCTTTACGGAACATAAGCGCCGGCAGGGCGCTCCCGGAGCCGTAGTCACGGCCCGGTCCCATTCGTACGGCGACCAGCGGCCGATCGCCGTGGCCAATTACCATGATTACGACGATATCCTCCGCCGCGTCAAGGAGGCCCGAACCCTGGGATTCCTGCGTGAACCGCGGCAACTGGCCCTGGCCAGCGACGGCGGTCCGATCCGCTTTACGCTGGACCGGTTTGCCGACGGTGAAATCAATATCGTGAACCTGGATTCGAAACGAACCGCGGATCGCGAGGTGACGCTGCGTCACGGGCTGTCTTCGTCCGATGATGTGGTGGAAATCCTCCTGATTCTGGAAAATCTGAGTTATTACAAGGCCCGCCGGATCAATCTGGAACTCGAGCGTTGGCGTCCGGAGACGCATGCCGACCAACAGCTCCTGCGGCTCTTCCGCTCGTTTGCCGACGGAATCCGCCTGGAAGAACAGGGCGGCGCGATGATGCCATACGACGTGACGCCGGCCCGCCGGGCCGCCCATCTTCTGCCCGTTCCCGGTGTTCCCTCCACCTTGCTCTATATGCAGGACCGGCTGGCGACGGTCGCGGCAGAGGTGGTTGACAGGGGCGGAGCGGATACTGCCAAAAAAATCGAAGTCCTGGGCGGGTCCAACGCATCGCCCCACTGGACCGTGCTTGTTCCTTCGAGGTGGAATGACGAACCAGTGACCCTGCTCCATTCTACCGACGGCAGCGAAAATATCGTGAATCTCCTGATGTCATTGCTGGCTTTGCGGGAAGATCGGACCGGTCCGGTGCAGGTGGTCGACACCTATGAGGGATACTCGCGCCAGGACAAGCAGTGGGTGCCGGGCCAGACGCTCGGCTCCGCGGCCCTGCTGCGGGTCATCGATCACCTGGCGGACCGTCACGCGGGAATCAATATCCATTACGGCGACAAAATTGTGGGCGAAAGTTTTCACGGATACGAAATATTCGACGTCAATGGTTTGACGACTCTGGCGCAGGCGATGTGGGAGCAAGCCGTCCAGGCGGGATTTGATCCCGCCGCTGGTCAGCCGATCGTCCTGGTTGCTCCTGACGATGGGGCTTACCCGAAAGTGAAAGAAGCAGCCGCGGCCCTGCACCGTCACATCCGCGACACCATCGGCATGAGCTGTCCGGTCCATGCGGCCTATCTGAGCAAGGACCGTGCCGATGGCACCACGATCACGATGGAGCCGACTTTGCTCGTTGGCCCCCGGAAACCGCTGGTTCTTGCGGACGGGTCGCTCTCGCAGGCATGGGCGTTCGTCCTGGATGACGAGACGGCGCAGGGATCGACGCTGCTGAGCGCCGTCTACAATCTGGTGGAAAACAACGGTTTGCCGTGGCGGCAGGTCTACGCAGGAGTGGTGCATGGCAAATTGAACAACGGCCTTGCGCCTTTTGATACGGGATTATCCCGGGACGAATCGGTAACCGCCCTGCTGCCGGCCGCCCAAACAATCGATACGACAAAGGGTCGCATGCCCCCGATCAAATTTTTCACAAGCAATTCGCTGCCGTTGCCGGAAGACCTGCCGGCCCCGCAGCTGGTGTCTATCGCGCCTCTTGTGGTCGAGGCGATTCGGCAGCTTGGAAGATCGGTGAGTGCTCTGGCTGACCGCGGTCAGGTCAGACTTGTAGCCCAGCGGCCGCCGGCGGCGCGGCTCGAGTCCTCGTACAAAGGGGGATTCCGTTTGACGCTGGAGCAACTGCCGTGGCGTTTTCGCCTGACCCGGTATACTCCCAAGTATGTTGTGGACCCTTCGGTGATTGACCATGACGAACAGGTCAAGCCGGATGGGTGGGCGCATCCGGAAGATTTCTCCAAAGTCGATATACGGGAATTAGTCAGCTACGTGGGGAAGGTCAAATTAGGCGGGGATGGAAAGCCTACGAATCCGTTTCGCCGCACGGGGTATACCGGACGCGGGCTTCTGGGACGCTGGGGCGCGAATATGGCGCGTGATTCCTTGGTGACGCGCCGCAATCCGCAAACCGGACATCTGGAAATGCTCGTGATCAAGCGCCGCGACAACGAGCAATGGGCGATCCCTGGCGGGTTCCTTAAGAATGGCGAAGTCGGCTCCGCGGCTGGCATTCGCGAACTGGAGGAAGAATCCGGGGTTAATCTCGATATGGCGCAGGGGAGCCGGGAGCTCTATCGGGGTTACATGGATGACCCCCGCAACACAGACAATGCCTGGATCGAAACCGTTGCCACCTGGAAACACCTGCCTGATGACGTCGCTTCCCGGCTGAACCCTCACGCCGGCGATGACGCGATTGCCGTCCGGTGGATGGACATCGAAGCGGAGGACTTGAACCGGTTGTACGCAGGTCATGGAGATCTGGTGAGGCTTCTCCTGGCCGAAAAAGACTCGATTTCCCTACCTGCCCGCCCAATCGCCAATCTTTCCTTCTGGAACCAGCTGGTCACCGGCGGATGGGTGCTGACCTCGGCGAAAATATGGGCCCTCGGAGCGCGGGTCCGAGCGGAAGGGATCGGCAGCCTGTTTAATCCGAACGATCCTTTTACCGGCTGGGCTATGCGAATTGCGTTCCTCGATGCTGCCGGCGCCATCCGGATCGATCCGTTCATGCCGAAATTCCTTCGGGGCCGTATCAATCGACATGAGACGCGCCATGACGTGCGCGAGGTAATCGATTTCAGCGGGAAACCGTTGCCGGTCCGCGTCGCTCTTCATTTCCTCCATAACGAATTACCGGTCACCATGGCGGATTTCCTTCCCTGGAAATTCGTTCAGAGATTCGGCCGCGCTATTTCTACTTATTCCCTGCCAAAGGCAGGATCGAACCTTACGCTATATGCTGCCTGAAATATCCGTTTGGTAGGGGCCCCTGTTTTTCATGAGCCTTTCGGTACCTGATTTATAGCCTTCCGTCCTATTTATTTAATCTTCAATTCCCCTCATAATTTAGACAGGAAATTAGCGTCCGGTGACCCCTGGGCGCTGGTTCTATTCTATGCCTCGATCATCAAAACGCCTGATAGCGCTGCTGCTGGTATTTTGCCTCATCGCCGAATCCGGCGGTGTCGTCCCGGCGCGTGAAGCGTTATGCGTGAAGCGTGAAGCTATGGACGGCGCGTACGCCCGCGCTTCGGCGTTCGAAGATCAGGCGCTGGCTGCCGCGGCGACGCAGGTGCGCTCATTTCTGCTGGACCGAATTTACAGCGCCCGAGTGATGCATGCCGCGCCTGTCTCGGCCCAGCTATGGACTTCCACTTCCCATAACGACCCAGCCGGTAATGTGGCGTTCGGAACGATTTGCGAGGAGTCCCATGCAGCAAAATTTTACGGCCTGAATGCTCAGATCAGGACTATTTTTGAGGAGTTCGGACAATTCACGAGACACCCGCATGCCGGAAAATATCAGGCAATCCATGTCGATGCGCTCTATCGGACAATGGCCGAGAAGCTGCCCGATACAGATCCGCGCAAAGCGTTTTTCCGTTCAACGATAGATCCTAAAAAGATCAGCAAAGAGATTGGCGCCGTACGTGAACGGATCACAGGATTTCTGAAGCCGCATCTGGCGAATGACGATGAGGAAGTGGAGGGAATTGGCGTCACTGTCAGCCTCAACAACATCCTCCAGATTGCTTTGCGTCTGAGAGACCGCATCCGAGGAGTTCCCCCAGCAGATAACGACGCCTCCGGGGAACGGTCCCTGGAACAGGCGGGGACGGAACCGTCTCTGGCAGAGACTCCTCGGCCACTGCCTCCCCTTCTCCGAGGGAGGGAAGAACTGGTTCGGGCCACCGTTATGCGCTTCGGACTTGGCGAGCAGGGGGAAGCGGCCCTTCGGGAGGTTCTGAATAAACAACGGCCTTCCGGGAAAGAGTTGCAGACGGCCGCGGCCGGGCTGCCTGCCGATGAAGTGCTTTTCCAGATGTTGCCTCTCGGGCGATCCCAGTGGAGCACGGACAGCAGAGTCCCTACCAGCTTCCGACCGTTTTTCAACTGGCTGGTCGCCAAGGTTGGCCTTCCGCCCTGGGGCCTGACCGGGGCAAAGGACCTGGGGGAATGCCCGGAGATTGCCGTCGTGGCGGCGGTGTGCACGATCGGGAATTTTATCAATGAATTGCCCTTTGAGGCGTTGGATCCGCTCATCGAATATCTGACGGAAGGCCCAAGCGGTTACGTTCCCACCCTGGAACGGTTCCGGTCGGATTTCCCTTCTTTGAAACGCAAGTTTGTACAAATCATTCTGGGAAGCGCCTTTTGGACGTTCGAGAGAGCTAAAACCGCCCAGGAACCTGGCGCGGATTCGCCGGACGAAGATGCTGGTGCTTCGGCAGGCCCCATGAGTTTCTTCCATGGCCCGGAGTGGTATGAGAAATACATCGCGCCGCTGTGGGAGAGTGCGGTCTTCTCGGCGATCACGGCCGGTCTTCCGGCGTGGGGCCTGTGGAAAGCGGCGTCGCTCGACGGAATCTTGATGGCGCACGGCCCTGCGTTCGCGGCCGCCTCGGCCGTATGCCTGCTGACGGTCGCTGTGGCCGGATATGGATTGTCGGTGTTCGTCCGATATCTGCACGAGAAACTGGGCCGCAGCGTCGGCGACGCGCCGGTCCGCACGCACTGGAAATCCGTCGGTGCTGCCGCCGCGGCCGGCGCGTACTTCCTGATCCTGCGCCTCGCGGGCCTTCCCATTCCCGATTTGGCGGGTCTGCTCGTCGCGACAGTCGGCATGTATGTCTCAACGCACACTGGAACGCACTATGCACATAACATCACCCATGCCTCGCCGGAGCGGATGACCCTGACGCCCGCCGGGGAGGCCGGCGAGGCTGCCGCGGCCGATCCGAGCGATCTGGAACGGGTCGACCGGCTGGTTTGGCCGCTGGGCGGCTCGCTCTATCTTGTTTCGGACGCGTTGATGCTGGAGTTGCAGAACGACGTCGAGATGATGGCCTGTCACCTGAGTGAAGAATGTCCCGATGAAATCTGGGAAAAAATTCTGGGGCGGCTGCGCCGGCGCTTCCCTGAAACGGCCTGCTGGTCCGCTGAAGCGCTGTGTGAGCTGCGGAAACGGATCGCCGTGCCAGGCACGATGCTCGTCAGCCGCCGCGCCTCGAGGGATGAGGATGTGAAGGTCATGCTGATGCACGAGAGGATGCATGACCGTCTCAGCAGCGATCCCGCGCTGGGCGAGCTCCTCGAACAGGTGTTTGCATGCCTCCGCCAGGTCCACTCGATGGTTCTTTACGAGATCTTCCGATGCGACTACGGAAGAATTCATTGGGGGGAATTTTGGACGCAATGGGTTTTCCCGATCACCGGGCTTGAGGATGATCCCAATTGGCCAAATCTCAAGCGCCGTATTCAGTCGGCGAACGAACCCACCGTAATGGAAGTCGTTGAACGTGTGGGGGCATTGGCCGCTGATATCCGGGCAAAGGTGGAGCGCGATTGGCCGGGCGTTCAACGGCGTCTGGCGCTCGCGCCGGTCGCTGAACCTCCGCGGGTCATGGGAACCCTGTGGGATCAGCCGGGGCCTCAGCCGGACTGGAGCCGCTGCAGCGCCGCGGTGCTCGGAAGGGAAAGGAACGTTTACTCTACCTGGAGGGCGCTCGCGAAGGAATTTGGCCGATCGAGGAGTTACTACGTCCCGCTGCATCTGAGCTCGTACCGATGCCCCTGGCCGGGGTTGTCGGCTGACGGCAGCGTTCTGGCGGCGCGCGTCAATCTCGGCGGCGCCTATTTCGACCATAATGAGAATATCAGTGGGACGGGAGTTGTGTACGTTAGTTATGGAGCGACGCTCGGCAATCCGCTCTCGGAACCGCTGGTCATCGTGAAGGATAAGTATGGAATCCCCGGCCATGAGCCTGCGGTATGGGAAACGGAAGGAACGGCTGGATTTTATGGAAAATCCGTCTACGAGAACCTGATCCTGACGCGCTATCATGGCCATCGCGCGGTTTTCCGGCTGGTTTCGGCGTTTGCGAGATTCTCGAATTTTCTGACTCGGCGCCGGGTGGATTTGTTTCTCGAAGATGGTGACCCCATTCCCGGAATACCCGGCGAGGTTTTCAAGCTACAGGATTCTCTATCGGTCTCGCCGGACGGCGCGCAGCTCCTGGCTTGGACGGAGGCGGAGGGAAAAAGCGAGGTGATCTCCTTCGCACACGAAATGGACAGCGGCCGGATTGGCGACCCGCGGGTCGTTCTGCGAAACGGCAATCCCGTGCCCGGCATACCCGGCATGTTCTGGAACATCCAGGCGATCCCGACCTTTTCGCCGGATGGCCAGGCCTTGCTGGTCCTGAATAAATCGGGCGACGAGTATGTGGTGATCCGTCTCGGCCTGGATACTCCCGCTGCACCGGCGGCGATGGAGGCTGAACGCGAAGATGAAGCCAAAGATCCCGCCGCGATGGCCGGGCACGAAATGAAGCACCTGGGAGGCGCCACTCACGGAGAAGCCGTCGAATTCCATCGCGGCGTCGATCCCGGCATCGACGCTTTAATCGAGAGGATGGCTGCCGAAGACCGGATCCAGAGTGCGCTGAATCTGTTTGAGGACAGCTTCCCAGACCGGAGCAAGGAGAATGTATGGAAACCGATGGAATTCGCGCGCGCCGGACAGCGCATTGTGACGGTGGGACATGTTGACACATCCGGCGAATTCCCTGGGACGGATGGTTCCGATTTCTCAACGATCAACCGATATTACAGAGAAAAATGGGATGGTCTGGATATCCTGGGGACTTCCGAACTCGCGCACTGTCTGGGAATTTTCGGAATTTCCTTGGACGGTAATCTGCCGTTGTCCGCTTTTCTTGTGCATCAATGGATCCCGCCGGCCTCATCTCCGGTATCTCGGTATTACGATCCAAAGCAGGCCCCTCCCGGAGGAATTGCGTCTTATCTGAAGCAGAAAAATCGTGAAATCCTGTTCGGCGCTGAGCAGCTTCGATTGCGCGGCGGGGAAAAATTCATGGTGGTGTGCTATCGCGGCGACAGCGAGCCGGCGCTTGAGGATATGCTTCCCGGCCTGCTTTCTGACGAACGCAGCCAGGGAATCAAAATTCTGTTCGTCAAGCGGGGGAACAAAGCCACCCTGGTAGGAACCAGAGAGGGCATGGCTGTCCGCAATTTTGAGCCTGGAGACAGCCCCGAATCGGATTTGCTTCTGCCCTGGGATAAAATCCGCGGGCTGCTCGGCGATAACCGGGTTGCTTTTTATGACATGACAAAAAACCTCGAGCCTGGAGACTGCTCGATTCAGCAGACCGCTCTCCGCGTCCTGGGAATCTCCGGACTGAACGTCCTGACGTGGGCGCTGCGGATTACCGGACTGATCGTGCTCAGCATCGGCATCGCCTGCGCGGACGGCGGTCCATCCGGAGCAATCACCTCCGCCGGCTCTGCCGGATCAGTTCTTATCGGGGCGGCGATGTTTGTTGTGTCTTCATTACTGAAACTGCCTCTGCCGCAGAACCCTTCTCTAAAAGAACTGATTCCTGTATTGCGCGACCGACAAAATCCCCAATGGCTCAGCGCATTCGCCGTACTTATACATTGGATTTTCGACAGGAGGGATGCTGAAGCGCTCGTAACGCTGATGGATATCGGCACTCGACCGCAAGCATCTTTCTACGAACTTCTGCGTACTGCACATGCTGGTCTCCTAACGAATACCGCTCCGACGGTGGATATCATAGACCTGGTTCGGCATCCGGAGGCTTCAGACCTGTCGATGGCCTGGGCTGCGGACAGAATGAATCAAACGCCATTGTCGAGCGTGGAGGATACGCGGACGTTCCTTCCACTCATAAGAGATATTCTGCATTCGCCAAAAACCGATGAATTCGCCGCCGCAACGGCACTCACCGTACTGGGCAGGCTGGTCTATGCGTGGGAACAATATTTTGGCGATGCGATCCGGATTATCGAAGAAATTCCTGAAGACAGGCCGGCGCATTCTTTTGGCATGACCGCGTTGGCGGCGCTCAAACAAGAAGCAAAGCCCTGGCGCACCCCGCCCGTGACGCAGGTAAGTGTAATTGATGACGTTACCCCCGTAGAGAATTCTCTGATAGAAACTCTTCATGGAAAGGTTGATGCCTGGAACGCCGTTCATCCGGATCAGAATATTGGCTGGGAACAATCAATGATATGGGAGACGCTCTCTTCACTGGCGCCGGCTTCAGACATGTCAGGAATGCGGCATGTGGTGCTTGTGGGAGGCGTTCTGTACGACTGCATATTTAATTACCTTGTATTCCTTCTTCAGAAGCTGGTTTTAAAGGGCAAAGACGACGCTGCGACAACGGTTATAACCTTACCTATGGCCGCAATTAGAATTGTTCAAGATCTGTTCCCGCAGCGCGAATATTGGAAAACGCGTATGGGTTATGCGCTGGCGTTGCTGTCGTCAGATCGTATGCTCTGTGGCGTTTCCACACCTGCGCAGGATTTGAACGAAAAATTCGTCTCTTGGGGAATCCCCCTGGATACATCGATACAGGTGACGGTTGTCGTGGATGGGATTGTCCGGCGAATTCTGAATCGGGGCGCGCCCCAGGAAGTGGTGTTTAATGTCCTGAGCACGCGGGAAGACATGGAGGCCTGGACGAAGGAGGCCTTTGGCAATAGGGTTCTTGTGAAGCCTGTGCCGGTTCCCCTTGCTCACGCAAGTCTGCGGAGCGCCGCATGAACGACAGGGCAAAGGGCAAAATGCAAAGGGCAAAGGTGTGGATCAACGCCCCCTGTTTAAACCGGGTCGTTAAACCTCGTTTTTCCCTTTGCCCTTTTCCCTTTGCCCTGCTCCGTAAGGTCGTCGCGCTCGCCCTCGTCTGTTGCCTCGTTGCAGAATCCGGTTTTGCCGTCCCGGCGCGTGAAGCGTTATGCGTGAAGCGATTGGCGAAGTGTACGCTTCACGAGGTTCGCCCGTCGGTGTTCGACGAGCAGGCGCTTCTCCTGGCGGGGGTTTGTTTCCTGGGCGCCTACCATCCGCACGCCGCTGCGGAGGTGCTCGCTTCCGCCTCGCATCTGCTGCAGATGCGTCCTCTCACTATGAAGCATTCCGGGTCGTTTTCTCCGGGAGCGCCAGCGCCGGAATCTTTGGGGTGAAGGAAGCTCTCATAGCCAGTCTGGCCGCCGCGCTCATCAGCATGGCCCCTGTTCTGCGCCGGCCCTCCAACTTCCGCCGCAGTATGATGGGCGTCCTGTGGCTGAAACTCCTCGGCCGCCAGATGGCGGTATCTCCATCCTCGCCGGACGCAGACCACGACCAGATCAGAAAACAACTGGCGGAGGCGCTGGTCGAACAGCTCGCGGAATGGCGGAAGAGCGTTCAGGATGAGACTATCCTGTTCCTGATTTACGAGGCGCTGCTGACGCATATGGATATCGACGCGGACTCCTTCGAGCCGGATATCGCCCTGGCGGCAGCCCGCGTTTTTCAAGAGGATGAGCAGCAGATCGCGGGTCTGGCGGCGCCAACGGATCCGAGGAATCTTCTTCGCAACGGCAGCCGGCGGGCCGATCTCGCGGCGGTACAAGATGATCTCTGGCGGATGATGGCCGCCTGCTCTCTGATGGACCCGCGCCTGCCGGCCGCCGCCCCCACGGAGGACCAGATCACGGCGCATGTCCAGGAGCTGAAAGCGCGCCCGGGAATGTTCTCGGTCATTGAGACCATGGCGAAACAGCAGCAGGAGGCGCTGAAGAAGCAGGTCAAGGAGTTTGAGGAGGAAGGGGTCGGGGTGATCGAGGATGCCTCGTACGAACCGACGTCTGCTCTCTACACGGAACTCAATGGTATCTTCCAGCAGATCCTGCTCGCGGCCGGTCAGGACCCGCGTCTGTTCACGCTGACTCTGCTGGATCACAGCGAGCAGACCGCTTTCGTCATGCCGGAAATTCCCACGCGGGTCTTTTTTGATCTTCAGTTCTTGAAAGCCGGACTCGAGGGGCAGAAAGAGGGATTGCTCGATCGGGATTGGGTGGCGGCCATCCTGGCGCACGAGGTGTCCCATCTCGTACTCGAATGGAAGCAGAAAGCGCTTTCCGGAAAATTGCCCCCGGGAACCGGGACCGGATTGTCGACGCGTCATGCCCAGGAAGATTACGCCGATTTTCTGGCCGTCAAACTCCTGGACCGCGCCGGATACAACGCCTATGCCCTGGCGGAATTTTTCGATAAGCAATCCCGCAACCCCCGTCATCCGGCTGACTTGATTCTTCATCCGGCCACGGAAAGCCGTTACCGGGCTCAGCTTCGCCATCTGTCGGGTTTTCCTTACCGGACGCGGCGGGCAAAGCGTACCCCGCTCGATGCCCGCGCTCAGGAAACCCTGCGGAATTTTGAAGGGACGTTCAGCCGGTTTCCCCGTGAGGCCGCCGCGCAGGCGACGATCAAAATTTTGGACCAGACGGTATCCGAAATGGTGAGCCGTACGCTGGGTCCCTCGCAGACCGTGACGCGCGACCGCCTGCACCGAAAACTGCGCGATGTCTCCCAGCTTATGGATGAGTTTCGCCAGTGGCTCGAGGTCCCACATTCCTATGGTCTCTGGCGGCGCGCCTGGGATAGCCGCTGGCCGAACAAAACGACCCGCAGCAGCTCGGATCCAGTGGAGGTGTTCACCGGACTCAAGAAGCTTACCGATTTTCTCTGCCAGCACCGCCCGGCTGCTGGGGACGACGAGACGGAGAGGCTCCTGGAGCAGGCCCGTTCGCGTCTGGACGATGTGGAAGAGACCATGGACCGCATTGCCCGCGGGTTCAACGCGCGCGGGTCCTGGCTGGAGTATTATTTCTCCGTTTTCTTTGAGACCGGCCAGATGCCCACAGATCATCCCTGGGTCGTCGCCTCGGATCAGGATCTTCGCCGGCGTCTCCTGGAATCGCCCCGCCGGCTGGGTCGGGCGATCGCTTCGGGAGAACTGGCAGGCGAACTGGTGGGCGATTGGCTCATCCGAGAGCGAGCCGACATTCTTCAGCGTGTGTCGCCTCAGTTCTACTGGGACCTGCTGCTCCAGACGATTGAGCGGCCCGTTAATATGGGATCTTCCCGCTTTCCTCCTTCTCGAACGGTCAGTCTGCTGGAGGGCGCAGCGGATAGGCTCCAGACTGCGCAGACAGACGAAGCGCGCCGGATCCTGGCGGTCGTGCGGCGTCTGGCTGAGTGTGCCGAG
>Ga0181520_10002882_pt1 | contig 31130 bp, 29 predicted proteins | sample PEATcosm2014_Bin_29_FD_132451 | JGI IMG/M metagenome (GOLD analysis project Ga0181520, IMG submission 132451) | Peatland microbial communities from MTU Mesocosm Facility, Houghton, MI, USA - PEATcosm2014_Bin02_30_metaG | ecosystem: Environmental > Terrestrial > Soil > Wetlands > Peat | place...
ACCTCCGAATTGTACGGCCGCGCGCAGGAGACGCCGCAGAACGAGCGCACGCATTTCTACCCGCGCAGCCCTTACGCCGCGGCCAAGCTCTACGCCTACTGGGTGGTGGTCAATTACCGCGAGGCTTACGGCCTCCACGCCTCGAACGGCATCCTGTTCAATCACGAGAGCCCGATCCGCGGCGAGACCTTCGTCACCCGCAAGATCACCCGCGCCGTCGCGGCGATTGATCTCGGCAAGCAGGACAAGCTCTATCTCGGCAATCTCGACGCGCGCCGCGACTGGGGCCACGCGCGCGACTTCACCCGCGGCATGTGGATGATCCTCCAGCAGCCGGCGCCCGACGACTACGTGCTGGCGACCGGCGAGTCCCACACCGTGCGTTTCTTCGTCGAGCGCGCCTTCGCCGAGATCGGCGTCGCCATCGCCTGGCGCGGCCGCGGCGTCGACGAAAGGGGCCTCGACGCGGCGACTGGACGGGAGCTGGTGGTGGTCGACCCCCGCTACTTCCGGCCGACCGAAGTCGACCTCCTGATCGGCGACCCGTCGAAGGCGCGCGCCAAGCTCGGCTGGCGCCATGAGGTCGGCATCGACGAGCTCATCGCCGAAATGGTGCGCGAGGACCTCAAGGCGATCGCGCTGGAGACGCATTCGCTGGTCGAGACCTGAGGCGCCCGCCTCGCCGTCGGCGCGCTATTGCGGTCGGTGCGCGAGGAACCACTGGTAGGTCGAACCCAGCCCCTCGGCGAGGCCGATCGTCGGCCGCCATCCGAGCGCGCGCAGCCGGCTCGAATCCATCAGCTTTCTCGGCGTGCCGTCGGGCTTGGAGGCGTCGAAGGCGAGCCGCCCGCGAAACCCCGTCGTCGCCGCGATCAGGCGCGCGAGCTCGGCGATGGTTGTCTCTTCGCCCGCGCCGCAGTTGACGTGCTCGTAGCCGTCGTAGGCCTCCAGGCACAACGCGACCGCGGCGGCGAGATCGTCGACGTGGAGGAACTCGCGCAGCGGCTTGCCGGAGCCCCAGACGACCACTTGCTCCTCGCCCCGCTCCTTCGCCTCGTGGCACTTGCGCATCAGCGCCGGAATGACGTGCCCGCCGCGCAACTCGAAATTGTCGTCTGGCCCGTAAAGGTTGCAGGGCATCACCGAGACGTAGCGCCGGCCGAACTGCCTGCGGTGGGCCTGGCACAGCTTGATCCCGGCGATCTTGGCGATGGCGTACCATTCGTTGGTCGGCTCGAGCGGGCCGGTCAGCAACGAATCCTCGCGCATCGGCTGCGGGGCGAACTTCGGGTAGATGCAGGACGAGCCGAGGAACAGCAGGCGGTCGACGCCGGCGGCGTGCGCGGCGTGAATCACGTTCGTCGCGATCGCAAGATTTTCATATAGGAAATCCGCGGGATAGGTGTCGTTGGCGAGGATGCCGCCGACCTTCGCCGCCGCCACCACGATCGCGTCGGGGCGATGCGCGGCGAGCCAGCGCTCGACCGCCTCCTGCCGCCGGAGATCGACGGTCGCGCGGTCGACCGTCAGCACCTCGCGGCCGTCAGCGCGCAGCTTGCGCGCCACCGCCGAGCCGACCATGCCGCGGTGTCCGGCGACCCAGACGCGTTCAGCCGCCATCGTTCGCTCCAAGACCTCGCGCGTTCGCGCGGCGCTATCTAGCCCAACCGGCGCGGCGAGGCCAGGCGACGCGCGGGGCCGACGCCCGAGGCTGGTCTGATTTTCGCCCGATAAATAAGTAACGAAACGCGCAAGCGCCACGTGCATCGGGCGAAAGCCGCGGCTATTGTCGCCGCGCCCTGGTCCGCGGCGTCTCGGCCCGTCGACCGCCCCTCTCGACGGCCCGCCGCCACGAAAGGCCCATGACCGAGTCCGACGCCGCCTCCCTGACGCCGAACGCTTCCGCTCCCCCGCCGCGCGGCCGCCGGCGCGCCCGCCGCTGGCGCGCGCCGCTCGCCTGGGGGCTCCTTTTCGGCGCCGTCGCCTCGGCGACGTTCGTCGCCATCGCGACCGCCTCCGAGCGCCAGGCGCTATGGCAGGTGGTGCGCGCCTGCGTCGCCGACTATCAGCTGGCGGGCGCCCCCTTTCCTTGCCTGTCGGTCGACCTGTCCGGCGGGAACGACCGCGGCTATGTCGTGCTGCGCCGGCCCCTCGGCCCGCCCGACACGATTCTGGCGCCGACGCGCAAGGTGGTCGGCCTCGAAGACCCCTGGCTGCAGTCGCCGCAGGCGCCGAACTATTTCGCCGCAGCGCTCGACGCCCGCGCCCTCATCGTCAACGCGACCGGGACAACGCCGAAGCTCGGCCGGACGGCGCTCGCCGTCAATTCGCGTTTCTCGCGCACGCAGGACCAGCTTCACATCCATATCGGCTGCCTATCCTCGCGCGCGCGCCGAATGCTGGACGCGTCGGCCGCGGCGCTGAAAGTCGGCGCTTGGGGCCGGGTCGGGGCGCTCGCGCCCGAAACGGCGTTCTGGGGATGGCGCACCGCACAGTCGAACCTCGACGGCGTCGAGCCCTTTCGTCTCGCGGCGGAGCGGCTGTCGGGCAAGGCGGCCGATCTCGGCCGGATGATGATTGTCGTCGCGGGAACGCGGATCGCCGGCCGCGACGAGCTCGTGGTGCTCGTCGCCGACGTCGGCGTCGCCACCCCGCACGGTCTCGTCGCCGCCGAGGAGATCCTCGACCCGGATTGCTCCGAAAGCGCGCGTTCCTCGGCCGCGGATTGAGCCCTCGCGCGCTCGGCCGGATCGGCCGTCGACGCCCGCGAAGCCGCGGCGGGCGCGCCGGACGCGGAGAGACGAGCCTTACCGCGCGAACGAGGTCCTCGCCGACGCGGAGATTGCGGCGGGCGGCCGAAGCGCGCAGACGCGTGAAGCCGGCGCGGCGACGGCGCGCCGGTCGAGCGCGCGGAGACAGGCGTTGACGACGCTCGGCGTCGGGCGAGGCGACGACGCGGCCCGGCTCGCGCCGGCCCGCTCGCAGTCGGGGACGCCGAGCGCGATCGCCTCGACGCCGCTCATCACGGTGATCGCCGTCGTGTCGAGCGCGCGCCGCGCCGTCGCCCAGGCGCGCACGCCGCGCGGATATTCCTGCAGCATCATCAGCGTCGCCAGCGCGTTGACACGGCCGTCCGGGTTGCGGGCGGCGTGGAACCACAATTGCGCGTCGCCGTACACGCAGGCGCCGCGCGCGCCGAGCTTCATCGTGCAGGCCGAAGCGCAGACCCCGGCGATTTCGATCCGCTCGCCGCTCGCGTTGGCGGCGGCGACGAAGTCGAGATAGTCGCCGACGCGGCCGCCGCCGTCGAACGGGCCGACGAAGGCCTGAGCGGACGAACCGAAGAGCGCGCACGCGAGGGCGAAGCCGAGACTGAGAAGCTTGGCGGCGGAGGCGAGCGCGGCGCCGTCGGGCGCGCCGAAGCGGCGGCGACGCCCAAGCGATTTCCCGCCGCGGCGCGCCGGCGTCGAAGGGCCTTCGCTCAAGTCGCGGCGCCTGAACGGAGAAAGGCGCGAGCGGAAGGACGACGATTGGAAATTGAGCGCGCGCATGCCGAAGCCTCTGTGCAGCCGCGAGATTCGCGGGACGAAGGCGGGGCGTGAGGTTCGCCGGACCGGCGGGGCGCCCGGCCTTCTGTGACGTACAGTCACTTCTTCCCACGCGCGCTTTAGCGACGAGCTTAAGCCGCCACATTAAGTTTTATCGAGCCCGCCGTTGCGGAAAGCAGTCGGAAGACACAGCGAATTAAGAGTGAACAATAGGATGCTGCGGTTTCTTCTCGTTAAGACGCCGAGGTCCTTCACGATAACGCGGCGTTCGCCGCGCCGCGCTGCAACGGAAGCAAGCGCAGTTGCCGAGAAGGAAAGGCGAAACGAACGCAGCGGCGCCTCGCGCGCGCCGCGAGAACAGGCCGCTTTGACGCGGTCGCGGCGCGCGCCTAGCGGGGGCGCGCGCCGCGCTTCCCTGCGCCCGCTCCCGCTGCGTTGCGGCGTTGCGGGCGTTCGGGAAGTCCTAGGACGCGAACGAGGCGCGCGTCGAGGCGAAGGCCGCGGCGGGCGGGCGAGGCGCGTAGAGGCGCGACGCCGGCGCGGCGGCGAACTGGTTGGGCGCGCGGAAGCGCGCCTTGACGGCGCCCGGCGTCGCGCGCGGCGAAGAGCCGCCCTCGCGTCCGCTGAGCCTTTCGCAGTCGGGGACGCCGAGCGCGATCGCCTCGACGCCGCTCATGCGCGTCATCGCCACGCTCGCCAGCGCGCCCCGCGCCTTCGCCCAAGCGCGCACGCCGCTCGGGTATTCCTGCGACATCATCAAAGTCGCCAGCGGGTTGACGCGGCCGTCGGGATTGCGCGCGGCGTGGAACCACAATTGCGTGTCGCCGTAGACGCAGGCGCCGCGCGCGCCGAGCTTCATCGTGCAGGCCGACGCGCACACCCCGGCGATCTCGACCCGTTCGCCGCTCGCGTTGGCCGAGGCGACGAAGTCGAGATAGTCGCCGACGCGGCCCCCGCCGTCGAAGGATCCGACAAAGGCGTGAGCAGGCGATATCCCGAACGCGTAGCCCGCGGCGAACCCGAAGCCGAGAACCGCGACGGCGACGCGCGCGCCCAAGAATAAGGTCTCGCGCGCCGCCAACGCCTGGGCGCTGACGCGGTCGAAGCCGAACCGGGAAATCGTAGAAAAGCTGAACATGGCGGCGTCCTCGTTTGCGGCCCAATCTGTGCCGCAAACCGGCGCGGCCCTGACGGGCGCAAACGGCGCTTAGCGATGTTCTGCGGTATCGAGAGGCGATCACAATGGCGGGGCGGGCGGCGAAAAGGGCGACCTCGCTCTACGCTTTCGAGAGAGCAATTGTTCTTTAGACTAGCCAAGCGTTCCGACGGCGGCGCCGTGAGCCGCGCTCGCGCGCCCCGATCGGGCGCCGGCGCGGCGGCGCGCGCGCCCGCCTGCGGCGCGCTCCGGCGAAAAGCGAGCGTCGTCAGCGCGCGGAGCGCGGTCCGATCAGCGCGGCGCGGCGATCGTTTTCGACCCCGCCGCGTCCCCCCTCTCACACCCGAACACGCTGCGCCCGCCGTAGGCCGGCGAATCGCGTCGCTCGTCGGCGATTAGCGTCTCGACCGACGGCCCGGCGGCGGCGCGCTCGAGGCGGCGCGCCTGCTCGTCGAGGCGCTTCAGGGCGCCGAGCCGCTCGTCGCAGCCGAGCTTGGCCTTGTCGACCGCCGATCTCAGCACGGCGATGGTCTCGTCATAGACGCGGATCGGCACCGGGAACGGATGGCGGTCCTTGCCGCCGTGGGCGAACGAGAAACGCGCCGGGTCGCTGAAGCGGCAGGGCGCGCCGTGCAGCGCCTCGGCGACCAGCGCCAGCGCGCGCACCGTGCGCGCTCCCACGCCAGGAACCTGCAACAGCTCGGCGAAATCGCGCGGGCCCGCTTCCGCCGCGGCGGCGAGCGCGCCATGCAGGCGGCGGGCGACGACGTCGCAGGCGCGCGCGTCATGCCGCGCGGGCATGACGAGATGCGGCAGGCAAAGCTGCTCTGGGACCCGCGGCGCGGTCGCCGGCGGATCGATCCGCGCGTGCTCGTCGACGATCCCGTCCGGCCCAAGCGACGCGAGCAGGTCGACCTGGCGCGTCCGCGACGCCGCGGCGCGGCGGTCGGCGAGGTTGACGATCTCGCCCTGGTTGGCGCCTTCGATCGCCGCGTGCGGATCGTCGACGAAGCTGGTCAGTCCTTCCGAAAGCCAATGATAGCGGCGCGCCTGCTTCGCCTCGCCGTTCATGCCTTGCTGCACCACCGCCCAATGGCCGTCGTCGGCGACGATGAAGCCGTGCAGATAGAGCTCGAACCCGTCCTGCACCGCGGCGCTGTCGACCTTGGCGACGAGCCGGCTCGCCTGCGCCAGCGCCGCGCCGTCGAATCCCACGCTCTCGCCGATCGCCGCCAGCTCGCGCGGCGTCGCGCGCGAATGCTTGCCGCGGCCGCCGCAGACGTGGATTCCGAGCTCGCCGGAAAGCGGCGCGAGGCCGCGCTTCAAGGCGCCGATGACGCTGGTGGTGATTCCCGACGAGTGCCAGTCCATCCCCATCACGGCGCCGAACGACTGAAACCAGAAGGGATGGGCGAGCCGGCGCAGCAGCTCGTCGCGGCCGTAGTGGAGAACGATCGCCTCCGCCATCGCCGCGCCGAGCCGGGTCATGCGGTCGGCGAGCCATTGCGGCACGCGCCCGCCGTGGAGCGGCAGATCGGCGTAGCCGGCGCGCTTGGCCATGGCGGTCTCCTCGCGGCGATTCGTTCGTGATATGTTCTAGCGCCGATTCGGCGCGGCCGCCACCTGGGCGGCGCGCCGAGGGGCGGGCCGTCGCGCGGCTGGCGCTGGCGCGCTCAGCCCTTTGTCTCGACCAACGCGACGGGCGCGGGCGCGGCGAAACCGCCGCCCGGCGTGGCGCTTCGATCGGCTCCGGCGCAAAGCGCGCTAAAGATGAGCGCGCTCAGTCCCGCCGCGGCGAGAAGGAAACGAAGAATGATCATAATCCTGCCCTCGGCCGCCAGTTTGCGCCGCTTTTGTTAACCGAGCGTTAACCACGTCAGCGGCGGTTTTCCCTCTTCCGCGGGCGGTTACGAGAGGTTATGGGTGAATTGGGCCTCGCTGCGGTCGCGGCGGGCCTGCAAAGGAGCAGATGGCGCGACATGACTAAGCGGGCGAAGTTTCACGGATCGATTCCAGCTCTCGTCACCCCTTTCAAGGAAGGAAAATTCGACGAGCAGGCGTTCCGCGCGCTGATCGATTGGCAGATCGCCTCCGGCTCGCACGGCCTGGTGCCGGTCGGCACCACCGGCGAGAGCCCGACGCTTTCGCATGAGGAGCACCGCCGGGTGGTCGACGTCTGCGTCGACGAGGCGCGCGGCCGCGTCCCGGTGATCGCCGGCGCCGGCTCCAACAACACGATCGAGGCGGTCGAGCTCGCGCAGCACGCCGAGAAGGCGGGCGCCGACGCGGTGCTGGTGGTGACGCCCTACTACAACAAGCCGACCCAGGAAGGGCTCTACCAGCACTTCAAGGCGGTGAACGACGCCATCGGCATCCCGATCATCATCTACAACATCCCGTCGCGCAGCGTCATCGACATGTCGGTCGACACGATGAAGCGGCTCTACGAGCTGAAGAACATCGTCGGCGTCAAGGACGCGACCGGCGACGTCGGCCGCATCTCGCGCCAGCGCCACGCCATGGGACCGGACTTCATCCAGCTTTCTGGAGAGGACATGACGGCGCTCGCCTGCATGGCGGCGGGCGGCGCCGGCTGCATCTCGGTGACCGCCAACGTCGCGCCGGCGCCATGCGCGGAGCTGATGGAGCACGCGTTGAGCGGCGACTTCGCCCACGCGCTGAAGCTCCAGGACCGGCTGTCGCCGCTGCACGCGGCGATCTTCGTCGAGCCCGGCGTGTGCGGCACGAAATACGCGCTGAGCCTGCTCGGCCAGACGCGCAACGAGGTGCGCCTGCCGCTGATCCCGGTCAGCGCGCCGACCGAGGCGATCATCCGGCGAGCGATGGTGCACGCCGGCCTGCTCAACGCCTGACGTTTGAGGAGCGCCGCAATTCGTGACGGCCGCGAAGGAAGAGCGGAACCATAAGGTCGTCGCCGACAACCGGCGCGCCCGTCACGACTATGAGATCGGCGAAGTCTTCGAGGCCGGGATGGTGCTCACCGGCCCCGAGGTCAAGTCTCTGCGCGCCGGCAAGGCGTCGGTGGTCGAGAGCTACGCCGCGGTCGACCGCAGCGGCGAGATGATTCTCTACAACGCCAACATCCCCGAGTATCTCCAGGCCAACCGCTTCAACCACGAGCCGAAACGCCCGCGCAAGCTGCTCCTGCACGCCAAAGAGATCGCCCGGCTGGCGAAGGGGGTCGAGCGCGAGGGCATGACCATCGTGCCGCTGCGCATCTATTTCAACGACAAGGGCCGCGCCAAAATCTCGCTCGCCCTCGGCCGCGGCAAGAAGCTGCACGACAAGCGCGAGGCGGAGAAGGAGCGCGACTGGAGCCGCGACAAGTCGCGGCTGATGCGCGAACGCGGCTGAGGCGACCCGACGATGGAGCGGCCGACACTGGTCACGGGCGGGAGCGGCTTCGTCGCCAGCCAGCTCGTCAAGCAGCTATTGGAGGACGGCGTTCCGACCCGCGCCACCGTGCGCAGCCTCGCCGACGAGGCGAAGCTCAAGCCGCTCAGCGCCTTGCAGGCGCAATATCCAGGCCTGCTGGCGCTGTTCGAGGCGGATCTCCTCAAGCCGGGATCGTTCGACGCGGCGATGGAGGGCTGCGCGATCGTCCACCACGTCGCCTCGCCCTTCCTGCTGCCCGAGACGATCAAGGACGGCCGGCGGCAGGTGGTCGAGCCGGCGCTCAGGGGAACCGAGAACGTGCTGGCGAGCGTCGCGCGGACGCCGAGCGTGACGCGGGTGGTGGCGACCTCCTCGGTCGGCGCGATCTTCGGCGACTACGCCGACGTCATGAAGATGGCGAACCGGACGCTGTCGGAAGCCTATTTCAACGCCACCAGCACGCTCGCGAACAACCCCTACCACTACGCCAAGGTCGAGGCGGAAAAGGCGGCGTGGCGGATGGCGGAGGCGCAGGACCGCTGGCGCCTGGTGGTCGCCAACCCCGGCATGATCCTCGGCCCGTCGCAGGCGCCGACGTCGCGATCGGGCAGCCTGTCGCTCATCGACCAGATGCTGAAGGGCCATTTCCTCTTTGGCGCGCCCGACGTCAGCCTGACCACGGTCGACGTGCGCGAGGTCGCGCGCGCGCATGTCGAAGCGGGCCGCCGACCGACCGCCCACGGCCGCTACATCCTCGCGCAGGCGCGGATGATCTCGCTCCTCGACATCGCGGCGATCCTGCGCAAGGTCCACCGGCGGCCATGGCTGCTGCCGCGCCGACCAATCTCCGATTCCGTCATTCGTCTGGCCGGGCCGTTGTTCGGCGTCAGCCGCGACTACCTCGACAAGCATCTCGGCGTCCGCTTCGCCGTCGACAACCGCCGCAGCGTCGAGGAGCTGGGCGTCGTCTACCGGCCGATCGAGGAGACGCTGGTCGACCATTACCGCAGCTGGGCCGAACAGCGGCGCGCGTGAGACGGCCGACGTCGCGCCTTGCGTCCCTGCGGATCGATCGCGGCCCGGTCGACGTCCGCGCGCGCCGAGCGGCCGCAGCGGCGTCGCGTCATAAAACCGTCATGCAATTCAGTTCTTTTGATCGGCTCCAAATTAACCCTTCCCGATTCCGTCCGCAGGGAACGACCGATGGCGAACACCGAAGCCGAATTCAGTATTCTTGCGGGATCGGGCGCGCCGGTTCGCGCGTTCAAGCAAGGCGAGACCATCTTTCGCGAGGGCGACCCGGCCACCGAGCTCTATGTCGTCAAGAGCGGGCGGGTGGACGTCACGAGCGGCAATCGCCTGCTGGCGACGCTCGGCGTCAACGGCATTTTCGGCGAAATGGCGTTGATCGACAAAGAGCCGCGCAGCGCGACCGTCGTCGCCGCGACCGACGTCGAGCTGGTTCCCGTCGACGAAAAGCAGTTCCTCTTCCTGGTCAGCCAGACGCCGTTCTTCGCGTTGAGAGTGATGCGCGTTCTCGCCGGCCGGCTGCGCGTCGCCAACAAGGCGATGTGATCGACGCCGGGCGGCGAAGGAATCCGTCGCCCCTCGGCCCCGCCGGCGTTCACTTGGTCTCCAGCTTGAACACGGGCGCCCACGCGGGGCCGAGGTCGCTTTTGGCCAGGAACGCGAAGCGCTCCTGGTAGTACATGGTATAGAGGCCCTGGACCTCGGCCGGCGCGCGCTCGACCGCCTCCGCAGCCAATCGCATCGCGGTTGCGAAGTCGCGCGACCGGTAGGCGGCGAGGATCGCCCTGTGCCGGCGCTCGAGCTCGCGGAAAGGCTCGCTCGCGGCGGCGGTCGCGTCGCCCGCCAGCGCGTAGATCGGCGTCGGCCGCGTCTTGCCCTTGAGCAGCACGCAATCGACTTCAAGCCAGGCGAAATCGGGCGCTTCCTCGCGCGTCAGCCCGCTCGCGACGATGTCGACTCCGAGGACTTTCGAGGCCCCTTCGAGCCGGGAGGCGACGTTCACTTCGTCGCCGATCGCCGAATAGTCGAAGCGCTGCGTCGAGCCGAGATTGCCGACGCAACTCTCGCCGGTGTTGAGGCCGACGCCGAACTTCACCTCGTGAAAGGCGCGGCCGGATTCCGCCGCCCGGCTCGCCCAACGTCGATTGAGCGCGGCGAGGGTCTCGCGCATCGCCAGCGCCGCGCGCACGGCGTGCCGGGCGTGGTCGGGATCGTCGAGCGGCGCGTTCCAGAACGCCATGATCGCGTCGCCCATATATTTGTCGACCGTGCCCATCTCCTTCAGCACGGCGTCAGTCATCGGCGTCAGGTATTCGTTCAAGAACGAGGTGAGCTCGACCGCCGACAGCCCTTCGGACAGGGTCGTGAAGCCGCGGATGTCGCAGAACATCAGGGTGAGCGTGCGCTGCTCGCCGCCCAGGCGAACGGCTTCCGGATGCTCGGCCAGCCGCGCGACCACCGCGGGCGAAACGAACCGCCCGAAGTGCGAGCGCGTCTCGCTCAACTGGCGCTGCTTTTCGCTGTAGAGTGTGAGCGCGCCGGCGAGGAAGACCATGCCCGAGGAGAGGCTGGGCGTGATCGGGTCCAAGAGCCGCCCGTAATGCGCGAACGCCAGCCAGCTGCCGCCCGCCATCGCCGCGACCGCCAACGCGCCGAGAACCGCGCTCCACAGCGCCGATAGCAGCGGCGTGGCGACGACGAGCGCCAGCGACAGCAAGGCCGAGGCCGCCGCCTCGGCGCCGGGCGCCCAGTCGGGGCGCAGCAATTCGTCGCCGTCGAGAATCTGCTCGATCATTTGCGCCTGCGCCTCGACGCCGGGCGTCGACGGATCGACCGGCGTCGCGACGACGTCCGACAACAGCGACGCGCTAGCGCCGACGACGACGATCTTGCCGGCGAGGTCAGAGAGATCGGCGCCCGGCTCGAACAGCCTCCACGCCGGCGTGACGAGGCTGGGGTCGGCCCGGCCGAAATAGGCGCGGATGTCCCCGGCAGGCTGCGTCGGCGCCACCAGCTCGCCGACCTTGATCGCCGCGACGCCGACGTCGGCCGACTTGATGAGGTAGGTCGAGGCGCCCTGCGCGACCCTCAGACACTCGATGGCGAAGCTCGGCTGGATTTGCTCCCCGACGACGATCAGCAGCGGCACGCGGCGGACAACCCGATCGGCGTCCGCCTGCCAGTTGACGAAGCCCACTCCCGCCGCGCTCTTGGCCAGCGCGGCCAGCGGCCGCAGCGCGCCGGACAAATGCGGCAGATCAAGGTTCGGGGCCTCGCCGATGAAGGTGAAGCCGGCCTTGGCGGGCGCGGCGGCCGCGAGCCTGTCCTGGGTGACGAGCTCGCTTAGGACCACCGATCGGCCGGCGAGCGCTCGGGCGAACGCCGCGTCGCCTTCGTCGCGCGCCGCGAGGTTGGCTTCGTCGCCGTCGCCGGCGTCCGAAGGCGAAGCCTCGGACGAGGCGCGGTCGGTCTCCGAAAACAGCACGTCGAAGCCGATCGCGGCGACCTTGGCGTCGGCGAGGGAATCGACCAGCTTCGCCATCTTGGCTCGCGGCCATGGCCACTGGCCCAGCCGCCTGATCGATTCGTCGTCGATGTCGACCACACGGACGAGCCGCTCGGCCCCCCGCGCGCGCGGCCGCCAGCGCTGGTACTGATCGAACACGACGTTCTGGAAATTGGCGCGTATCGTCGTCGCGGTCTCGCCGAGCGCGACCGCGCCGGCGTAGACGGCGACGACGACGAGCGCATAGCGCCAGCGTCGCTTCAATCGCCGCGCCAAAGCCTTGCGCAAGGGCGCGTTCATGACGAACGCGCCCTGCGCGGCGATACGGACAACGGAGCGAAACTGGCGATCACACCCCCACCGAGCCTCGGGCGCTGCGCCCTTCGACAGGCGTAGCGCCCCGATCCTGCGAACGCGCGCGCCTCATTCAACGCCCATGGCCGCCATGTCCGTTGCCGCCATGTCCGTTGCCGCCATGTCCGTGGCCGCCATGTCCGTGGCCGTCATGGCCGTCATGGCCATCATGGCCATCGTGCCCGTCATGTCCGTCGTGCCCGTCGTGCCCGTCATGGCCGTCATGGCCGTCATGGCCGTCGTGCCCATCATGGCCGTGATGGCCGTGATGGCCGTGATCGCCGCGGTTCTGATCATGGTCGTGATGATGGTGGCGGCCGTGATCATGGTCATGGTCATCGCTCCCGACGCAATCCGGGCCGTCGCCGCCGCCGTCGGGACCGCTTGGAGGACTGCCGGTAGGACCGCCTGGAGGACCGCCTGGAGAACTGCCGCCCGGGCCGGTCGATCCGGGCGGCGCATCAGGAATCGCGGCGATGACCGCCGAGACCGCATCCGCTGCGCCGCTCCATTTGATGTCCGTCGCCGTGACTTCCACCGCCTGGTTCGGCTCCGTGAGCTGGAGGCAATGTTTCTTGTGCGCGACGCGGGTGCAGACGACCGCGCCGCCGTCGTCGAGAACGACGAAAGTCTTCGATTGGCTCGAGACGATCTTCAACACCGTTCCGCGCACGCCCAAGGCGGCGGTCGGCGTCGACAGGACATAGGCGCTCTTGTCCGCGTCGCCGGTCGCAAACCTCAACGCGCCCTTCACCAGATTGATCGCGATCGCGCCGGGTTGGCTTGGGCCGGCGTAGACGAAGCGATCGAGCTTGATCGACGAGGACGGGCCGAGCAGCAAGTTGGTGTTGTCGCGCAGCACGAGCCGGGCCGAACTGTCGGCGTCGGTCTTGACGCCCTCGTCTCTGAACACGTCGTCGCCCCGAACGACGTCGACCTTGTCGCCGGAGGCGAGATCGCCCGTCACCAGATTGACGACGGTCCTCGCCCCGCCGATGCTCTCCTCGGCCAGCGCCGGCGCCGCGGCGGCCGAAACCGCCAGCCCGACCGCCAAAGCCGCGCGCTTCGCGCGCGCGAGAACGCGCGGCGCACGCCGGCCGGTCCCTTCCTTGGTCGCATTTTGCAGGAATCCCCGATGGTTGCTACGCATGGCACAACGCTCCCGTTCTCACAGTTCACAGGTCCACAGGCGTCCATCGTTCGATCTTATAATTTTAATGTTTCTAAGCCAATCGAATGCGTCTAATCAATTCGATAAGTCCATGCGATGTAAGGGAACGATCCCGGCCAGCAGGCTCAGCCGGACCGGGCGTATGGTTAACGGCGGCCGGCGATAGGGCGGCGCGGCGCCCCTCCTCGCCGTCATCGACTTCAGCGAAGGTCAAAACCGATGACGGAAGAACAGGATCGGCTCGATTTCGACGCGCTGCTGGCGCGCGTCCCGCTGTCCGATCGCGCCAAGTCGGAATTGACCGCGACGATGGAATCGGAGGGCCGCCGCTATCACGGCGTCGGACATCTGGCGCAGCTGTGGCGGCGCCACCGCCTTTACGCGGCGGCCGAAGGTCTGACGGCGCCGGAGGTCGAACCGCTGATCGCCTGCGCGATCGCCTATCATGACAGCGTCTATGAGCCAGGCCGGCGCGACAACGAGGCGCGATCGGCGGAGATGTGGATGCGCGCGAGCGCCGGGACGTCGTTTTCCGAAGCGGACCGACGCTGGGTCGCCGACACAATCCGCGCCACGGCCGATCATCTCGCCTATCCCGATCCCGCGGCGGACGGCCCCTTGCGCGAGCGGGCGCGGGTCTGGGTGCTCGATCTCGATTTGACGCCGCTCGGCGAGTCCGACGCCGACTTCGACCGCAACGCCGAACTGCTGCGCCTCGAGGCGCAGCATCTGACGCAAGCGCAGTACGACGCCGCTCGCCTGGGCTTTCTTCGTCGGCTGTCCGACGCGCCCCGCGTCTACCGCACGCCGACGCTGGCGGCGCGGTTCGAAGCGCAGGCGCGCGCCAATTTCGCGCGGCAATTGCCCGACGAGAGACCCGCCTGAGCCGACTCCGGCGCGATCAAGCCGCCGTCGAAGTCCGTGCGACGGAGGAACGGCGCGCCGCATCGTCGGCGCCGATCTTCATTCAGCCGCCCGTCGCCAAGCGCGCGGGCTTCGTCCTCAGGTCTCGACGATCAGCACGTGCACCATCGGTTTCTTGCCCCACTCGGCGCCGACGGCGTTGCGCACGGCGCGTTCGATCGCGCCGCAGACGAAGTCGGGGTCGCGGCGCTTGCCACGCGGCAAGCTCTCGAAGGTCTCGAAGATCGCCGCGTCGACGACCGCGTCGAGGCCGGCGCCCAGACGCGTGGTCTTCGGCAGGCCGGCGATGATCACGTCCGGATCGCCCGCCATCTCGCCTTTGGCGGTGAGCGCAAGCGCAATCGAGACGACGCCGGCGACGGCGAGCCGGCGACGCTGCCCGACGCACTCGTCCTTCTCCGACACCAGGATGTCGCCGTCTTTGAACAGCCGACCGTGGTCGATGCGGCCGATCACCCGCGCGTCGCCGTCGGCGAGCCGCACCACGTCGCCGTTGAGCGCGCGCACGGTCTGGCCGACGCCCTGCGCCCTGGCGAAGGCGAGATGCTCGATCAGGTGCACCGGCTCGCCGTGCGCCGGCACGGCGATCTTCGGCTTCAGCCACGAATAGAGCTTGGCGAGCTCGGCGCGGCGCGGATGGCCGGAGACGTGCACCAGCGCGCTGCGGTCGGTGATCACCTCGACGCCGTTCGCCGCCAGCGCGTTGACGATCTTGCCGACCGCCCTCTCGTTGCCGGGAATGGTGCGCGAGGACATGATCACCCGGTCGCCGTCGGCCAGCGTCGCGTTGGGGTGCTCGCCCTCGGCGATGCGCGCAAGCGCCGCGCGCGACTCGCCCTGGCTGCCGGTGGCGAGCGCGAGCGCCTTGTCGCGCGCCACGCGCCCGAACGGCTCGGCCCCGAGCAGCGGCGGCACGCCGTCGAAATAGCCGCATTCGCGCGCCACCGAGACGACGCGCTCGATCGCGCGGCCAAGCATCATCACCTGGCGGCCGGCGGCGAAGCCCGCCTCGGCGGCCGCGCGCAGCCGCGCGACGTTGGAGGCGAAGGTGGTGACGAGCACGCGGCCCTTCGCCTGCGCCACCAGCGCCGCCAGCGACTTGGCGACGTCGGCCTCCGACGGGCTCTCGCCCTCGCGCAGCACGTTGGTCGAATCGCAGATCAGCGCCAGCACCCCCTCGTCGCCGAGCTCGCGCAACCGGCGCTCGTCGGTCGGCGCGCCGATCGTCGGCGTCAAATCGATCTTCCAGTCGCCAGTGTGGACGATGAGCCCGGCCGGCGTGCGGATCGCCAGCGCGCAGCTTTCGGGAATCGAATGCGCCATGGCGATGAATTCGACGTCGAACGGCCCGACGTCGAGGCGCGCGCCCGGCGCGACGATCTTCATGGGGATCTTCGGCGCGCCGGCCTCGCCGAGCCGGCGCGTCTCGGCGAGGCCGGCGGCGAAGCGCGTGGCGTAGACCGGCGCGCCGAGCCGCGGCCACAGATCGGCGAGCGCGCCGATGTGGTCTTCGTGCGCGTGAGTGATGATCACGCCGACCAGATCCTTCTTCACCCGTTCGACGAAGCCGACGTCGGGCAGGATCAAATCGACGCCGGGCAGATCGTCGCCGGCGAAGGCGACGCCGAGATCGACCATCAGCCATTTGCGGCTACGCGGCGGCCCGAAGCCGTAAAGCGCGCAGTTCATGCCGACTTCGCCGAGCCCGCCCAGCGGCGCGAACACCAGCTCATTGTCATCGCTCATCGATTGAAACTTTCATCAGGAACATCGGCGTCCGGGCCGGCGGCGCGTGGCCGCGCTTCGGACGAAACGACAAACACGTCGGCGGCGGCGACCCTCTCGACGCCGTCCGCCGTCGCCAGCAGCAAGCAGCCGTCGGCGTCGAGGCCTTCGAAACGTCCGTCGCGGACGCCGCGCGGGCTGGCGACGCGCACGCGCTCGCCCAAGCCCGCGGCGGTGGAAAGCCAGCGCGCGCGGATTTCGGCGAACCCGGCGCCGCGGGACCACGCCGCGAGCGCTTCGTCGAAGCGGACCGCCAACCGGTTGAACACCGTTTCCGGCTCGACCGCGGCGTCAAGCGCGGCGGCGAGGTCGGCCGCCGGATAGGCGAGCCCCTCCGGCGCGCTGACGCAATTGACGCCGATTCCGACGACATAGGCGAGCCGCCGCGCAGGCGTCGTCACGCCTTCGACCATGAGGCCGGCGAGCTTCGCGCCCTTCCACAGCGCGTCGTTCGGCCATTTGAGGGCGACGCCCGCGGCGCCGAGATCGGCGAGCGCCTCGATCAGCGCGACGCCGGCGACGAAGCCGATCTGCGGCGCGACCGCGGCCTCGCATGGATCGAGCGTCAGCGCGCTGGCGTAGAGGTTGCCGGACGGCGAGCGCCAGGAACGCCCGCGGCGGCCGCGCCCGCGCGTCTGCTCGCCGGCGACCACCCAAAGCCGCCCCGGATCGCCCGCGAGCGCCCGGCGGCGCGCCTCGTCGTTGGTCGAGTCGAGGCGCGCATAGCGCGCGACGCGCCAGCCGGCGACCGATGACTGAGACTCGGCGATCGGGCGAGCGGCGGCGTTCAAAACAGCGACTTGGCGGCGGCCATGGCCGCGTTGGTCAGCGGCGCGGGCGCCACGGCGTAGAAGATCACCACCGCGGTCGACAGCGCGAGCACGATCCGCGCCGCCGCGCCGGGCCGGTCGAACGCCTTGGCCGGCTCGTCGAAATACATGATCTTGACGATGCGCAGATAGTAGTAGGCGGAGACCGCGCTGAGCAGCACGCCGATGACCGCGAGCCCATAGAGGTCGGCCTTCACCGCGGCGGCGAAGACGTAGAACTTGGCGAAGAAGCCGGCGAGCGGCGGCACGCCGGCGAGCGAGAACATCATCGCGGCGAGGAAGAACGCCATCGGCGCGTTGGTGCGCGCCAGGCCGGCGAGGTCGGCGATGTCCTCGACGTAAGCGCCGTCGCGCCGCATCGACAGGATGCCGGCGAAGGTCCCGAGCGTCATCGCCAGATAGATCGCCATGTAGACGACGACGCCGTGCGCGCCCTCGACCGTGCCGGCGGCGAGCCCGACCAGCGCGAAGCCCATGTGGCCGATCGCCGAATAGGCCATCAGCCGCTTGAAATTGGTCTGGCCGATGGCGGCGAAGGAGCCGAGCGCCATCGAGGCGATCGAGACGAACGTGACGATCTGGCGCCAATCGGCGGCGACGCCGGGGAAGGCGGTCATGGCGACGCGCACCAGGATCGCCATCGCCGCCATCTTCGGCGCGGAGGCGAAGAAAGTCGTCACCGGCGTCGGCGCGCCCTCGTAGACGTCGGGCGTCCACATGTGGAACGGCGCGACCGAAATTTTGAACGCGAGGCCGGCGAGCAGGAACACCAAGCCGAAGATCACGCCGAGGCTCGCCTGGCCGCTGAGCGCCGCCGCGATCCCGCCGAACGAGACCGTGCCCGCGTAGCCGTAGATCAGCGACGCGCCATAGAGCAGCATGCCCGAAGACAGCGCGCCGAGGACAAAATATTTGAGGCCCGCCTCCGAGGCGCGCAGACTGTCGCGACGGTAGGCGGCGACGACGTAGAGCGCCAGGCTCATCAGCTCGAGGCCGAGATAGAGCGCGATCAGGTCGCCGGCCGAGATCAGCATCATCATCCCCAGCGTGGCGAACAGGATGAGGATGGGGAACTCGAAGCCGCCGACCTTCTCGCGGCGCATGAACTCGACCGACAACAACAGCGTGGCGAGCGAGCCGATCAGCGCCAGCGCCTTCATGAAGCGGGCGAACGCGTCGTCGACGAAGGCGCCGAAGAAGGTGGCGCCCGGCGCATGGCGGTCGGCGATCACCGCCACCAGCGCCGCGGCCAGCACCGCCGCGGCGATCTCCGTCACCAGCCAGACCGAGCGCTCGCCGCGCAGCGCGCCGAGCAGCAGCAGCGCGAGGACGCCGGCCGCGACGATGGCTTCCGGCAGGACGATCGGAAGGGAGAGAGCCGTGACGTTCATTTGCTGATCGATCCCCGTTGTTCGCGGCGCCGTCGTCGCCCCATCTAGAGTCCCGCCGACTGCGTCAGCGCCGTCGCCTGATTGAAGCCCTTGAGCAGGGCGTCGATCGAGGCGGCGCTGGCGTCGAGGATCGGCTGCGGATGCACGCCATAATAGATCGTCAAGATCAGCAACGGCGCGAGCACGGCGATCTCGCGGCCATCGAGGTCGAGGATGCCCATCAGGCTCGACTTGTCGATCACGCCGAAGATGACCCGGCGATAGAGATAGAGCGCGGAGGCCGCCGAGAGGATGAGGCCAAGCGACGCCGCCAGCGCCACCCAGGCGTCGGCCTGGAACGCGCCGATCAAGGTAAGGAACTCGCCGATGAAGCCCGAGGTGCCGGGCAAGCCGACGTTGGCGAGGGTGAACACCATGAACGCCGACGCGTAGCGCGGCATCCGCTGCGCCAGGCCGCCGTAGGCGGCGATCTCGCGGGTGTGCATGCGGTCGTAGACCACTCCGACGCAGAGGAAGAGCGCGGCCGAGACCAGGCCGTGGCTGATCATCTGGTAGACCGCGCCTTGCACGCCCTGCGGGTTGGCGGCGAACAGCCCCATCGTCACGAAGCCCATGTGGGCGACCGACGAATAGGCGATGAGCTTCTTCATGTCCTCCTGCACCAGCGCCACCAGCGAGGTGTAGACGATGGCGATGATCGACATCGCGTAGATGAGCGGCGTGAAGTAATGCGACGCGTCGGGGAACATCGGCAGCGAGAAGCGTATGAAGCCGTAGCCGCCCAGCTTCAACAGGATGGCGGCGAGGATCACCGATCCCGCCGTCGGCGCCTCGACATGCGCGTCGGGCAGCCAGGTGTGCACCGGCCACATCGGCAGCTTGACCGCAAACGAAGCGAGAAACGCCAGCCACAGCCACTTCTGCATCGAGGCGGGGAAATGCGTGTGCAGCAGCGCCGTGATGTCGGTGGTGCCGGCCGTCCAGTACATCGCCATGATCGCCAGCAGCATCAAGAGCGAGCCGGTCAGCGTGTAGAGGAAGAACTTGAACGCCGCGTAGACGCGCCGCTTGCCGCCCCACACGCCGATGATGAGGAACATCGGGATGAGGCCGCCCTCGAAGAACAGGTAGAACAACACCAAGTCGAGCGCGACGAACACGCCGACCATCAGCGTCTCGAGCGCCAGGAAGGCGATCATGTACTCCTTGACGCGATTCTGGATCGGGCTCCACGAGGCGGCGATCGAGATCGGCATCAGGAAGGTGGTGAGCAGCACGAACGGCATCGAAATGCCGTCGACGCCGACCCGGTAGGCGATGGCGCGGGAGAACCACGCGCGCTGCTCCATGAGCTGGAAGCCGGGCTGCGAGGGATCGAAGCGCGCCCAGGCGACCAGGCTGAGGCCGAAGACGATCAGCGTCGTCCACAGCGCGATCCAGCGCGCGTTGTTCTTGGTCGCCTCGTCCTCGCCGCGCAGGACCAGGATGCACCCCGCGCCGACCAGCGGCAGGAAGACGAGACCGGAAAGGATCCACGAGCCGGACATCAGCGGATCCCTCCGAACAGATACCAGGTGGCGAAGATCGCGACGCCGATCAGCATGGCGAAGGCGTAGTGGTAGATGTAGCCGCTCTGCAGGCGCACCGCGCCGCGCGTGACGTCGAGCACGCGGGCGGAGATGCCGTCGGGGCCGAAGCCGTCGATGAGGAAGCCGTCGCCGCCCTTCCACAACAGCCGTCCGAGCCGGAACGCCGGACGGACGAACAGGAAGTCGTAAAGCTCGTCGAAATACCACTTGTTGAGCAGGAAGCGGTAGAGCCGCGGCGCAGAGTCGGCGAGGATCTTCGGCGCGCTGCGGTCGACGACGTACATGTAGAGCGCGACCAAGAGGCCGCCGAGCATCATCAGAGTCGGCGCGAGCGACACTAGCCAGGGAACCGACTCCATCTGCTCCAGGAGCTTGTTGTCGGGCGCGAGATAGAGCGCGTGCTTCCAGAAGCCTTCGTAACCGGCGCCGACGAACCAAGAGCGGAAGGCGACGCCGGCGACGGTCGCGCCGAGCGCCAGCGCGGCGAGCGGGATCAGCATCACCGGCGGCGATTCCTGCGCGGGGCGATCGTCGCCATGACCGTGGCCATGCGCGCCGGCCCCATGGGCGGGCGCGGGCAGCGACCCCGCCCAGTCGCCGCGCTGACCGAAGAAGGTCATGAACACGAGGCGCCAGGAATAGAACGAGGTCAGCCCCGCAGCGAGCACGACGCAGACGAAGGCGAAGGTCGAGCCGATCCCGTGGGAAGCGTAAGCGGCCTCGACGATGGCGTCCTTCGACACGTAGCCGGCGAAGCCGATCGAGGTGAAGGGAAGGCCGACGCCGGTCAGCGCCAGCGTGCCGATCATCATCATCCAGAAGGTGAAGGGGATCTGCTTGCGCAGGCCGCCCATCGCCCGCATGTCCTGCTCGTGATGCATCGCCTGGATGACCGAGCCGGCGGCGAGGAACAACAGCGCCTTGAAGAAGGCGTGGGTGAAGAGGTGGAAGATGCCGAGCGAATAGCCGCCGACGCCGAGGCCGACGAACATGTAGCCGAGCTGCGAGCAGGTCGAATAGGCGATCACCCGCTTGATGTCGTTTTGCACCAGGCCGACGGTGGCGGCGAAGAAGGCGGTGGTCGCGCCGACCACGGTGACGACGCCGAGCGCCGTCGGCGAAAGCTCGAACAGCGGCGACAGCCGCGCCACCATGAACACGCCGGCGGTGACCATGGTCGCCGCATGGATGAGGGCGGAAACCGGGGTCGGGCCCTCCATCGCGTCAGGCAGCCACGTGTGCAGCAGGAATTGCGCCGACTTGCCCATCGCGCCCATGAACAGCAAGAGGCAGGCGAGCGTGAGCGCGTCGTGGTCGCCGCCCCAGATGTGGATGGTCTTGCCGGCGAGCCCCGGCGCGGCGGCGAAGATCTGCTCGAAGCCCACCGACCCGGTCAGCCGGAAGACCAGGAACAGGCCGAGCGCGAAGCCGAAGTCGCCGACCCGGTTGACGACGAACGCCTTGATCGCCGCCGCGTTGGCCGAAGGGCGCTCGTACCAGAAGCCGATCAGAAGGTAGGAGGCGAGGCCGACGCCCTCCCAGCCGAAGAACATCTGCACCAGGTTGTCGGCCGTCACCAGCGTCAGCATGGCGAAGGTGAACAGCGACAGGAAGGCGAAGAAGCGCGGCCGGCCGGGGTCCTCCGCCATGTAGCCGATCGAGTAGAGGTGGACGAGGAACGACACCGTGCCGACCACCACCAGCATCACCGCGGTCAGCGCGTCGACGCGCAGCGACCAGGCGACCGCGAGCTTGCCCGAGGTCAGCCAGTTGGCGACCGGGACGATCAGCGCCTCCTGGTCGTGGCCGGCGCCGATCGAGAAGAAGGCGATCCACGACAGCGCCGCGCTCACCGCCAAGAGGCTGGTGGTGACGATCTCGCAGGCGCGGGCGCCGATCCCCTCGCCGGCGAGGCCGGCGATCAGGAAGCCGATCAGCGGCAGGAAGACGATGAGCTGGTACATGCGTCCTCAGCCCTTCAGCGCGTTGATGTCTTCGACCGCGATCGAGCCGCGGTTGCGGTAGAACGCGACGAGAATGGCGAGCCCGATCGCGGACTCGGCGGCGGCGACGGTGAGCACGAACAGCGCGAACACCTGGCCGGTGAGGTCGCCGGTCTGGCAGGAGAACGCCGCCAGGTTGATGGTGACCGCGAGCAGGATCAGCTCGATCGACATCATGATGACGATGATGTTCTTGTGGTTGAGGACGATGCCGGCGACGCCGATGGTGAACAGGATGGCGGCGAGGCCGAGATAGTGGACGAGGCTGATGGCCATGGCGGGATCCTTCACAGGCCGACGCGCGAGGGAACCTTGCGCAGCTCGACCGCGGCGGCGCGGGTGCGCGCGATCTGCTCGGCGGCCTTCTGCCGCCTGACGCCTTGCTTGTGATGCAGCGTCAGCACGATCGCGCCGACCATCGCGGTCAGCAGAATCATTCCCGCCGCCTGGAAGAAGTAGAAATAGCGGGTGTAGAGCACCTGGCCGAGCGCCGCGGTGTTGGCGAGCGTCCCCGCCGGCGTCGCCGCCGCCGCGGCGGCGGGCGAGCGCGTCCAGCCGAGCGCGACGTAGCCGAGCTCTCCGGCGACGAACAGCGCGATCACCGCGCCGAACGGCAAGTAGCGGACGAAGCCCTGCTTCAGCTCGGCGAAGTCGACGTCGAGCAGCATCACGACGAACAGGAACAGCACCGCCACCGCGCCGACGTAGACGACGATGAGGATCATGCCGAGGAACTCGGCGCCCATCAGCAGGAACAGCCCCGCCGCGTTGACGAAGGCGAGGATGAGGAACAGCACGGAGTGCACGGGGTTGCGCGCCGCGATCACGGCCAACGCCGAGACGACCAGCACCCCCGCGAACAGCCAGAAGAAAAGTGCGTCGGCTTGCATGATCCGGCCTCTATCCTCGTCCCCTCAATCCGCCCTTCTCCCGCCTGCGGGAGAAGGTGGCGGCGAAGCCGCCGGATGAGGGCTGTTCGACTTCCCCTCATCCTGCCCTCTCCCGCAATCGGGAGAGGGGTCTCATCGATACGGCGCGTCCATGGCGATGTTGCGCGCGATCTCGCGCTCCCACCGCGCGCCGTTATCCAATAACCGATCCTTATCGTAGAACAATTCCTCGCGCGTCTCGACGGCGAACTCGAAGTTCGGCCCCTCGACGATCGCGTCGACCGGGCAGGCCTCCTGGCACATGCCGCAGTAGATGCATTTCGTCATGTCGATGTCATAACGGGTGGCGCGGCGCGTGCCGTCGTTGCGACGCGGGCCGGCTTCGATGGTGATCGCTTGCGCCGGGCAGATCGCCTCGCACAGCTTGCAGGCGATGCAGCGCTCTTCGCCGTTGGGATAGCGGCGCAGCGCGTGCTCGCCGCGGAAGCGGGGCGACAGCGGCGATTTCTCGTGCGGATAGTTCAGCGTCGCCTTTGGCTTGAACATGTAGCGCACGGTCAGGGCGAAGGCGGCGATGAACTCGGTCAGGAAGAGCGAGCGCGCGGCCGAATCGAGTCTCAGCGCCATGGCGTCATCCTCGCGTTGAGTCGCTTCATCAGTGGCGCGCCCCCCAGCCCGTCGCCTCCAAGACTCCCGCCACCGCCACCACCATGAATAGCGAGATCGGCAGGAACACCTTCCACCCGAGCCGCATCAACTGGTCGAAGCGATAGCGCGGCACGAACGCCTTCACGAACGAGAACATGAAGACGATCGTCCACGCCTTGAGGAGGAACCAAATGACGCCGGGAATCCAGGTGAACGGCGGGAAGGGCAGCGGCGACAGCCAGCCGCCGAGGAACAGCACGGTCGCGATCGACGACAGCGACAGGATCGACACCAGCTCGGTGAGAAACTGCAGCAGGAACAGCGAAGCCGAGTATTCGACCATGTAGCCCGCCACCAGCTCCGACTCCGCTTCGGCGAGGTCGAACGGCGGCCGGTTGGTCTCCGCCAGCGCCGAGATGAAGAAGATGACGAACATCGGCAGCAGCGGCAGCCAGTACCAGCCGAGCAAGCCGAAGCGGGTGTCCTGCGCGCGCACGATGTCGCTCAGGTTGAGCGAGCCGGCGCAGATCAGCACGGTGACGATGACGAAGCCGATCGACACCTCGTAGGACACCATCTGCGCGGCGACGCGCAGCGACGACAGCAGCGGGTACTTCGAGTTGGACGCCCAGCCCGCCATGATGACGCCGTAGACGCCGAGCGACGACACCGCGAACAGGTAGAGCACGCCGACGTTGATGTCGCCGATCACCCAGCCGTCGGCGACCGGGATCACCGCCCACATCGCCAGCGCCAGCGTCACCGAGACCAGCGGCGCCAGCACGAACACCCCCTTGTTGGCGGCCGAGGGAATGATCGGCTCCTTGAGGATGAACTTGAGGAAGTCGGCGAACGGCTGCAGCACGCCCCACGGGCCGACGACGTTCGGCCCGCGGCGGAGATGGATCGAGCCCCAGATCTTGCGCTCGCCGTAGATCAGCGCCGCCGTCGAGATGAGGATGCAAATGAGCAGGAGCAGGCCTTCGAGGACGTAGCGCACGACCGCGCCCAACGTGGACGCGTGCATCCAGGCGCCGAACGCCGCCGCCGTTCCGCTGGCGACGAACCAGACGATCGCCGCGACGACGACGACAAGCCCAAGCAGGCTCAGGCCGACGAGGACGGCGAAGAAGGGCCCGGAGGACGGCGCGGGACGGGAGGGAGTGGCGCTGCTCATCGTTGGTCCTATTCCGCCGCTTGCCGCGCCAGTCCCTTCGCCAGGGCCGAGCATTCGGCCATGACCCGGGAGGCGCGCGCGATCGGATTGGTGAGGTAGAAGTCGGTGACCGGCGAGGCGAAGGGGGCGCGGTCGAGCGCGCCGCCCGCGGCGGCGAGAGCGGCGAGCGAGCCCGCGTCGGCCGGCGCGATCGCGTCGAGAGCGACGAGATGCGGGTGGGCCGCAGCGAGCGCGGCGCGCAATTGCGCGAGCGAATCGAACGGCAAACGCGCGCCAATCGCCTCGGAGAGCGCGCGCAGGATCGCCCAGTCCTCGCGCGCTTCGCCCGGCGGGAACACCGCGCGCTCGGCGAACTGCGGCCGGCCTTCGGTGTTGACGTAGATCGCCGTCTTCTCGGTGTAGGCGGCCCCGGGCAGGATGACGTCGGCGCGATGCGCGCCGCGGTCGCCGTGCGAGCCGATGTAGACCACGAACGCGCCCGGCTCGAGGTCGAGCTCGTCGGCGCCGAGGTTGAAGATCAGGTCGAGCGCGCCGCCCTTCGCCATCGCCGGCGCGTCGAGCCCGCCTTCGCCGGGGACGAAGCCGAGATCGAGGCCGCCGACGCGCGACGCCGCGCCGTGCAGCAGGTTGAAGCCGTTCCAGCCGTCCTTGACCACGCCGAGCTTGAGCGCCGCCTTGGCGGCGAGCGACAGCAGGGCGAGCCCGTCGGGCCGCGCGACGGCGCCGGCGCCGAGGATGAACATCGGCTTCGTCTTGTCGACAAGCGGATGCTCGGCGAACTCGGCGAGCGACTGCGGTCCGGCGCCGAGGTAGCTATAGGGATAGGTGAGGTCGGCCTTCTCGCCGATCACGCCTATCAGGCAATCGCCTTTAATCCAGCGCTTGCGGATGCGCGCATTGAGCACCGGCGACTCGCGGCGCGGGTTCGAGCCGACGATGAGGATCGCGTCGGCCTCGTCGATCCCGGCCACGGTCGAATTGAACAGGTAGAAGGCGCGGCCCCATTTCGGATCGAGCTTCGCGCCGTCCTGGCGGCAATCGAGGTTCTTGACGCCGAGCCTGTCCATGAGGCCCTTCAGCGCGAACATCTCCTCGACGCTGGCGAGGTCGCCGGCGACGGCGCCGACGCGCGCCGCCGGCGTCGCCTTCGCCTTGGCGGCGACGGCGGCGAACGCTTGCGGCCAGGTCGCGACTTTGAGCTTGCCGTCGACGCGCACGTAGGGTCGGTCGAGGCGTTGCGTCTTCAGGCCGTCGACGACGTGGCGGGTCTTGTCGGAGATCCACTCCTCGTTGATCGCCTCGTTGACGCGCGGCAGGATGCGCACCACCTCGCGGCCGCGCGAGTCGACGCGGATGGCGCCGCCGAGCGCGTCCATCACGTCGACCGTCTCGGTCTTCACGTATTCCCAAGCGCGCGCATGGAAGGCGGTCGGCTTGGAGGTCAGCGCGCCGACCGGGCAGAGGTCGACGATGTTGCCCTGCAGCTCGGAAGTGAGCGCGCGCTCGAGATAGCTGGTGATCTCCATGTCCTCGCCGCGGCCGATGGCGCCGAGCTCGGCGACGCCGGCGACCTCGGTGACGAAGCGCACGCAGCGCGTGCAATGGATGCAACGGTTCATCACCGTCTTGACCAGGGGACCGAGGTATTTGTTCTCGACCGCGCGCTTGTTCTCGTGGAAGCGCGAGCTGTCGAAGCCATAGCCCATCGCCTGGTCCTGCAGGTCGCATTCGCCGCCCTGGTCGCAGATCGGGCAGTCGAGCGGGTGGTTGATCAGCAGGAACTCCATCACCCCGCGGCGCGCCTTGCGCGCCATCGGCGAGTTGGTGAAGACGACCGGCGGCTCGCCCTTGGGGCCGGGGCGCAGGTCGCGCACCGCGGTGGCGCAGGAGGCGGTCGGCTTCGGCGGGCCGCCCTTCACCTCGACCAGGCACATGCGGCAATTGCCGGCGACCGACAGCCGCTCGTGAAAGCAGAAGCGCGGCACCTCGGCGCCCGCCGCCTCGCACGCCTGGAGCACCGAGTACTCCGGCGGAACGTCGATTTCCTTGCCGTCGATGACGATCTTGGCCATCGCCCTACTCCGCCGACTTCATCGCGGCGTCTTTCCCGACTCCGCGCGCTTCGCCAGCTGGAAGCAGACCGGCCAGCTGACCATGAGAAAGAGCAGATTCGTCAGCCCGCGGCCGGAGTGCCCGGTGTAGCGCTTGATCACGATCCCGACGGCGAGAACGACGACGGTCGCCAGCCAGACGACGCCGCTCCAGCCGAACCGCCGCCACAGCGGCGGCGACCCGGCCGGCTCGCTCATCCGCCCCGCCAGCGCCGCGGCGACCAGCTTCTCCAGCGATTGCGTGACGAAATTGGTGAAGACCAGCACATAGCCGGCGACCGAAGGCGCAAGCCTCGGAATCACCATCGCGATCAGAAGGATCGCGACCAACCACACCGCCCAGGGCATTGTCGACCTCTCGAATTTCGCTCGCCTCGAACGCCATCGCCCTACTCCGCCGCCGCCGCCAGTTCGCCATGCGGGTTGGCCGCATATTGGTCGATGCGCTTCTCGATCTCGGAACGGAAATGCGCGATCAGGCCCTGGATCGGCCAGGCAGCCGCGTCGCCGAGCGCGCAGATGGTGTGCCCCTCGACCTGCTTCGTCACGTCGAGCAGCATGTCGATCTCTTCCTTGCGCGCGCGCCCCTCGGCCATGCGCGTCATCACCCGCCACATCCACCCCGTGCCTTCGCGGCACGGCGTGCACTGGCCGCAGCTTTCGTGCTTGTAGAAATAGGCGAGCCGGGCGATGGCGCGGACCAAGTCGGTCGACTTGTCCATGACGATCACCGCCGCGGTGCCGAGCCCCGAGCGCAGCTTGCCGAGCGAATCGAAATCCATGGGCGTATCGATGATCTGAGCGGCGGGAACCATGCGCACCGACGAGCCGCCGGGGATCACCGCCAGGAGATTGTCCCAGCCGCCGCGCACGCCGCCGCAATGCCTCTCGATCAGCTCGCGGAACGGGATCGACATCGACTCCTCGACCGTGCACGGCTTCTCCACGTGCCCGGAGACGCAGAACACTTTCGTGCCGCTGTTGTTGGGCGCGCCGAAGCTCGAAAACCACGCCGCGCCGCGCTTGAGGATGGTCGGCGCGACGGCGATCGACTCGACGTTGTTGACCGTGGTCGGGCAGCCGTAGAGCCCCATGTTGGCGGGGAACGGCGGCTTCATCCGCGGCATGCCCTTCTTGCCTTCGAGCGATTCGAGCATCGCCGTCTCTTCGCCGCAGACATAAGCCCCGGCGCCGTGGTGCACGTAGACGTCGAAGGGCCAGCCGTGGATGTTGTCCTTGCCGATCAGCTTCGCTTCATAGGCTTCGTCGACCGCCGCCTGCAGCCTTTTGCGCGGCAGGACGTATTCGCCGCGCACGTAGACGTAGGCGGCGTTGGCGCCCATGGCGAAGCCGGCGAGCAGCGCGCCCTCGACCAGCGTGTGCGGGTCGTTGCGCAGGATCTCGCGGTCCTTGCAGGTGCCCGGCTCGGATTCGTCGGCGTTGATGACGACGTAGTGCGGCCGCTTCGGGTCGACGACCTTGGGCATGAACGACCACTTGAGGCCGGTGGGGAAGCCGGCGCCGCCGCGTCCGCGCAGGCCCGAGGCCTTCATCTCGGCCACCACCCAGTCGCGGCCCTTGTCGATGATCGCCTTGGTTCCGTCCCAGGCGCCGCGCGAGCGCGCGCCGGCGAGGCTGCGATCGCCGAAGCCGTAGAGGTTGGTGAAGATGCGGTCCTTATCCTCGAGCATCGCTGGCCGCTCCCGTCTTCACTTCTTCGCCGAGGCCGGTCCGCTGACGCCGTCGACGCCGTAGAGCGTCGTCAGCGCGGTCAACGGGCCGTCCTGCGGTTCGGAAGAGACGCGCCCGCTCTGCGAGCCCGTCTTCACCGGCCGTCCGGCGGCGAGGTCGTCGAGGAGCGCCGCGAAGTTCTCCGGCGTCAGGTCCTCGTAATAGTCGTCGTTGATCTGGGCCATCGGCGCGTTCGAGCAGGCGCCGAGGCACTCGACCTCGACCCATGACAAAGCGCCGTCGACGGTCACGGCGTTCTCCGCGCCGATGCGCTTGCGGCAGACTTTCTTCAGTTGTTCGGCGCCGGCGAGCGCGCAGGGCGTCGTGCCGCACAGCTGCACGTGATGGCGGCCGACCGGCGCGAGGTTGAACATGGTGTAGAAGGTCGCGACCTCGAGCGCGCGGATGTACGGCATGGCGAGCAGATCGGCGACCTTCTCGATCGCCGGCTTGGGCAGCCAATTGCCGCTCTGCTCCTGCGCGCGCCACAACAGCGAGACGATCGCCGAGGCCTGGCGGCCCGGCGGATACTTGGCGATCTCGTTCTCCGCCCAGGCGCGATTCTCCGGCGTGAACTCAAAGCTTTCCGGCTGGACTTCGGCGAGACGGCGAACGGACATTCAGCGCGACCCCAACTTATTTCCGCTGCGTCGACGCGCGCCGACGCGAAACCTGGCGGCTCGGCGCCGCCTGCTGCTTGTCTGCGCCGCGATCGTTCATGTCGGTCATGACGTAGAACGCCGCGACAAACCCGAAACCAAGCAGCAGGCCGAGGTCGGCCGCCGGCTGCGACAGCGCCTCCCCGCTCGACCAACGCAACAGCGCCACCGCCGCAACGACGGAGACGAACCCCGCGAGGAGGAAGCGCGCGCGGCGCTTGAGGGCTTCGACCACGCTCATCGGTCCACGTCGCCGAACACGATGTCGATCGATCCGAGGATGGCGCTGACGTCCGCCAGCATGTGCTTGCGGCAGAGGAAGTCCATCCCCTGGAGGTGGGGGAAGCCGGGCGCGCGCAGCTTGACGCGATAGGGCTTGTTGCTTCCGTCGGAGACAAGATAGACGCCGAACTCGCCCTTGGGCGCCTCGACCGCGGCGTAGACCTCGCCGGCGGGAACCTTGTAGCCTTCGGTGTAAAGCTTGAAATGGTGGATCAGCGCCTCCATCGAGCGTTTCATCTCGGCGCGTCGCGGCGGCGCGATCTTGCCGTCTTCGGCGACCGCCGGCCCCCGCCCGTCCGCCGACTGCAGCTTGTCGCAGCACTGCTTCATGATCTTGACCGACTCGCGCATCTCCTCCATGCGCACGACGTAGCGATCGTAGCAGTCGCCGTGCTTGCCCACCGGAATGTCGAAATCCATCTCCTCGTAGCATTCGTAGGGCTGCGCCTTGCGCAGGTCCCAGGCCGCGCCCGAGCCGCGCAGCATCACGCCGGAGAAGCCCCAGGCCCACGCGTCGGCGAGACCGACCACGCCGATGTCGACGTTGCGCTGCTTGAAGACGCGGTTCTCTGTGAGCAGCGTCTCGATGTCGTCGCAGGTTGCGAGGAACGGATCGCAGAAGGCGCGGATGTCGTCGATCAGCTTCTCCGGCAGATCCTGGTGAACGCCGCCGGGGCGGAAGTAGGCGGCGTGCATGCGCGCGCCGCTCGCCCGCTCGTAGAACACCATCAGCTTCTCGCGTTCCTCGAAGCCCCACAGCGGCGGCGTCAGCGCGCCGCAATCCATCGCCTGGGTGGTGACGTTGAGCAGGTGCGACAGCAGCCGGCCGATCTCGCAATAGAGCACGCGGATGAGCTGGGCGCGGCGCGGAACGGTCACGCCGAGCAGCTTCTCGACCGCCAGCGCGTAGGCGTGCTCCTGGTTCATCGGCGCGACGTAGTCGAGCCGATCGAGATAGGGCACGTTCTGCAGATAGGTGCGCGCCTCCATCAGCTTCTCGGTGCCGCGATGCAGCAGGCCGATATGCGGATCGACGCGCTCGACCACCTCGCCGTCGAGCTCCAGCACCAGACGCAGCACGCCATGCGCCGCCGGATGCTGGGGACCAAAGTTGATCGAGAAGTTGCGGAGAGAGTGCTCGGTCACGAACGGGCTCCCAAGTGCGAGGCGGAACGCCTGCGGCCGCGCGAATGGCGAGTGGCGAATAGCGAATGGCTCACCTTCATGACGTGGCCTCTTCATCAGGTCCGCCGGACTTTTCCTGCAACGAACGAATCAAACGGCGCAGCATTCGGCCCAGCGACTCGCACCGAGCGAGAATCGGCTCCACCGTCGAAGGTTCCGCAACCTGGACCTGTCCCGCCAGCAACAAATGCGTCTCCAACTCTTTCAACGATCCCTGCGACACGCGCAAGAACTGTACGAACGATCCCGTGCTCTCTCGGCCGTGACCTTCAGCGACGTTCGCGGCTATCGAAACCGCGGCGCGCCGAATTTGCGCGGTCATCCCATAGATTTCTTCTCTGGGAAACGCTTTGGTCAAGACGTAGCAGGCTGACGCTATGGCCATGGCTTCCTGCCAAACCCGCAAATCCCGATACGAATTGATCCGCGCGCCTCCCACGATCTCATCCCATTCGCCACTCGCTACTCGCCATTCCCCCCCCTACCTCGCCTTCTCGTCGCCGGGCAGCTGCGCGCCTTCCCACGGGCTGAGGAAATCAAATTGACGGAATTCCTGGGTCAGCTTGACCGGCTCGTAGCGCACCCGCTTCTCTTCGTCGTCGTAACGCACCTCGACGAAGCCGGTCATCGGGAAGTCCTTGCGCAGCGGATGGCCGTCGAAACCGTAGTCGGTGAGGATGCGGCGCAGATCGGGATGGCCGTCGAACAGGATGCCGAACAGGTCGTAGGCTTCGCGCTCGTACCAGTCGGCGGCGGGAAAGACCG
>Ga0181520_10002883_pt1 | contig 31116 bp, 20 predicted proteins | sample PEATcosm2014_Bin_29_FD_132451 | JGI IMG/M metagenome (GOLD analysis project Ga0181520, IMG submission 132451) | Peatland microbial communities from MTU Mesocosm Facility, Houghton, MI, USA - PEATcosm2014_Bin02_30_metaG | ecosystem: Environmental > Terrestrial > Soil > Wetlands > Peat | place...
GCTAACCGGGCTGCGCTACACCCCGAAAAAATCAGAACAATAATCTCATCAGAATCAAGAGAATCGGGAACCTTCCCGATCCAAATCGGGACGCGCTAACCGGGCTGCGCTACACCCCGAAAATCATGTTTTTATTTCTCCAGTGCAAATTAATCGCTATCCATTCAAATTCCAAAAAAGAGTGGAATAAATATTATGATTAAAAGAAATGGCCGCAATTTTAAATTATTGCAAATTATTTCTTTACTTTTATACCAAATAATTTTAGATTTATAATATAAATAATTAACCTTTAACTCTATCCCGAGAGGTGGAAAAGGATGAAAAAAGAGATTAAAAACTTAATAGGAAACCTCCAAGGCATTAAGCTAAGGAGGATTTTTTGTATATGAAAGTAAAATCAAAATTAATAGACGAACCGGGGTTTAACAGGATTATTACTAGGATTGCTCACGAAATTCTGGAACAGAATAAAGGATCAAAAAACCTTGTATTAATGGGAATGCGAACCCGCGGTGAATTTCTTGCCAAAAGGTTATTTCTAAAAATTAAAGAAATTGAGAAGATTGAACTTCCTATTGGTGTTTTAGATGTAACATTATACCGGGATGATTTCAGAACAAGATTAAAACAACCCGAAGTTTCAGTTTCAGACATTACTTTTAACATAAATGATAAAGACATTATACTTGCTGATGATGTATTGTACACAGGACGAACTGTGAGGTCTGCACTTAATGCAATAATGGACTTAGGGAGGCCGAGTACCATACAATTGTTCGTCCTCATTGACCGTGGTCATAGAGAGCTTCCTATTCGCGCCGATTATGTGGGTAAAAATATTCCCACTTCAGTTGATGAAGAAATCAAAGTTAAAATGACTGAAATCGATAGCGAAGATGCAATTTACTTAATTGATACTAAAGAAGACTAATTTTAATTTGAGAAAAATTTATGCCGTTAACCAGTAGACACTTGTTAGGCTTACAAGGGGTTCCAAAAGAAGATATCCAATTAATTTTAGACACTGCAACAACATTTCGAGAAGTATTGGAGCGTCCAATTAAAAGGGTACCCACTTTGCAGGGAAAAACTATTGTAAACCTTTTTTATGAAAATTCAACCCGTACAAGAATATCCTTTGAACTTGCCGAGAAAAGATTATCTGCCGATTCAGTGAACTTTGCAGTTTCTGCCAGCAGCGTAAGTAAAGGCGAATCCTTTAAGGATACTATGAGGAATATTGAAGCAATGAAGGTGGATATGGTGGTAGTCCGCCACTCTACTGCCGGCGCTCCCTTATTTCTTACTAAAATATGCGATGCGAATGTTATCAATGCCGGAGATGGTATTCATGAGCACCCAACTCAGGCTTTACTTGATATGTACTCTATCAGAGAAAAGCTGATGAAGCTGGAAGGATTAAAAGTGTGCATAGTAGGAGATATTTCACATAGCCGGGTTGCACTTTCCAACATATATGGTTTAAAAACGATGGGCGCTGAAGTTTCCGTGTGTGGGCCGCTGACTATGATTCCACGGTTTATTGAAGAACTGGGTGTTAAAGTTATTTACGATATTGATGAAGCAATCCAGGAGAATGATGTATTAAATGTTCTCAGAATCCAGCTTGAAAGAAAAGCCCGCGAATATTTCCCTTCTATCAGAGAGTATGCAAAATATTTTGGAATTACAGAGGAAAGATTGGAGAAAAACGGTAAAGATATTTTAATCCTTCATCCGGGTCCTATCAACCGCGGGGTTGAACTTTCTTCAGGAGTGGCAGACGGGTTAAATCAAATAATTTTACGGCAGGTTACTAACGGAGTTGCTGTCAGAATGGCAGTCTTATATCTGCTCGGAACTCTTAATTAAAGGGATTATAATGAAAGCAGTATTAAAAAATATAAACTTACTCCACCCGGAACAAAAGATAAATGAGAAGGGTGTTGATATTTTATTAATTGATGGAGTAATTACAAAAATTGGAAATTTAACAAAAGAAGATTCTGCCAGCGCTGAAGTATTTAACTTTAGCGGTAAGTATGTTGTGCCGGGGCTGTTCGATATGCATGTCCATTTGAGAGAACCCGGAAGAGAAGATGAAGAAACGGTTATTACGGGTTGTAATGCAGCCGCAAGCGGAGGGTTTACAGGTATTGCTTGTATGCCCAATACCGAACCTGCAATAGATTCCGCTGAAGTTATGGAACTTATTCATAAACAATCTTCTGCTCATCTTGTGAATGTTCATATTGTTGGCGCCGCTACTTTGGGCCGGAAGGGTGAAGTAATTTCCCCGATGGCCGAATTGAAAGATGCCGGTGCTGTCGGATTTTCCGACGATGGAGTTGCAATAAAAACCGCAAGCATTCTCAAAAGGGCGCTTGAATATTCAAAAATGTTCGATATGCCTATTATTGAACATTGTGAAGATGAATCCCTTGCCGGGGGAGCCATGAATGAAAGTATTAATTCAACCAGGCTTGGTTTACCTCCAATCCCTTCTATTGCGGAAGATTTGATTGTAATCAGAGATATTATGGTTTCGGAGTATACCGGCGGCAAAATTCATATAGCACATATTAGTACAAAAAAATCTATTGAATTGGTCAGGGAAGCCAAGAAAAAAGGATTAAAAGTTACTTCAGAAGTTTCTCCGCATCATTTCACTTTAACTGATGATGCTGTAAAAACTTATGATACAAATACTAAAATGAATCCACCGCTTAGAACCCAGGAAGATCTGGATGAAGTATACTGCGGATTAAAAGATGGGACTATTGATTGCATTGCAAGCGACCATGCACCTCATTCTTTGGAAGAAAAAGAAGAAGAGTTTGAACATGCACCTAACGGGATTATAGGACTTGAAACTGAAGTTGGTTTAGCGCTTACAGAACTTGTTCATAAAAAAATAATAAATCTTGAAAAATTAATTGAAAAAATGTCTATCAATCCCCGTAAAATATTAAATATCCCTATACCCAAATTTGAACCGGGACAGACGGCTAATTTCACTATCCTAGATATTGATGAAATTTGGACTGTTGATTTAACAAAATCCAAGAGTAAATCAAAAAATTCACCATTTGATAAAAGACTTTTAACCGGAAAAGCTGTTGCAGTTCTAAACAAACAAATGATGTATTATCAGGACAAATATTTTAAACTTTAATAACTTTTTTTATTTACTTTAAAATAGTAAAAGCTATACATTATGTATAATAAAGAGTACATTCTTAAACCGCCGATCCTCTAAATTTTCAAATAAACCCGCTTTTCTTGTGGCATCTATTTTGGATAGTTGTATTGATCTAAAATTTAAGGTGCAATATGAAAAAATTTATCTTTTCTACAATCACACTGTTGTCTTTTTTTATGCTTCCGGCATGCAGGATGCATGATAGGGATAATTTTGACAATATTGATAACACACCTCCGGCAGCTCCAACCGGCATCGTTATATTAAACGGCGATAATAGAGTAGATATTTCGTGGAATTTAAGCCCAGAACATGATGTTGAAGGGTACAATGTATATTCTGCGTTTAATTATTACGGTAAATACACTTTAATTGGTTCTACCAAAAATAATTATTTTACAGATTTCAGCGCTAGAAACGGAATCACTTATTTCTATGCGGTGACAGCTTATGATTATAACGGAAACGAAAGTGAATTAAGCAAACAGGATATTAGCGCTACTCCGCGCCCTGAAGGTTTTAATACAACTATATTTAATTATCGAAGTTACCCCGGTACATCCGGTTTTTCTTTCAATTCTTTTTCAGTTGTACAGTATAATGATAAAACTGCAGATTTCTTTTATGATAATAATAACGGCACACCTTTTATTGATGTTTGGAGCGATACTTATATCCAGGATATGGGCCCTACTACGGATATTTATGATATACCTTATGCGCCCACAACAGGCTGGACTCCGGCAACAGATGCGGTTGCTATTGCAGGCCATACATACGCAATATGGACGTGGGATAATTATTATGCAAAAATCAGGGTTAGCAGTATTACAAGCGACAGGTTGATTTTTGATTGGGCTTTTCAGACTGTAGAAGGCAATACTGAATTAAAAATAGGCCGCTCCAACGTAGTAAGAAGTACTTTGCAGCGTAATACGTCAAACAAAAATTAGTTCTTAACTTAATTAAATTAGTACTAGAGGATTGTTTTTAATAGGCTTATAGATTTATGTCTATTTATTAATTAAATTAGACATATATAATAGATGAATAAACTTTATTCCATATTTTCTATTGTGTTAATAGCAGGCCTTATGTCTTTTTATGGTCTTGCTCAGGACAAAGGTGCAGCCGTTAGGAAAAATACGCCCTCATATAAACAACCTTATCATTCACATTATATTCTTAAACAGGACAAATGGGGGAACGGAAAGGAAAGTGAACACTCTTTTAAAACACCTTTGCAATCAAATTATATGCTGCGACCGAAAAAGTCATTAAATCAGCGGGAAGATTCACGAGCATTTAGAGAATCTCTTCGTTCAAATTACAATTTGGCCCAGGATAAAAGGATTATCGAACGTAAAAATACGCATTCATTTAAAGAATCTTACCGGACAACTTTGGATGGAATAGGGAATGGGATGTCTTCAGGAAAAATCGCTTCTTTTTCTAATTTATTTAGTTCACAGATATATTTAAATCTTTCTAATGGGGTAAGCGCATATTATAGCTCTAATCAGGCGTATTATGTAATCCAGGATTTTTTAAGAACTCATCAGGCGATATCATTAAATATAAATGATGTACAGGAGGATGAAGAAAATGTTTATGCTACAGGTACTTATAATTTCTTAGTTAACGGGAGAAGAGAATTTTCTCAAATTTATATTTCCCTAAAGCATTGTACTAATAAATGGCAAATAACTCAAATTACAATTAATTAATGCTTCAAAACATTTATAATAATCTGAAAGGCGATAGGAAGTATTTTACTATCGTCTTTTTTATTTTAATGCTTGTTTTAATTTTAGGAATAATTTCGCCTATATATTTAAAGCATCAGAAAGAAAATTGGAATGAACATCTTTCAACAAAAATAAGCGAAATTCAATCTTCTGTTTCTTATTCTTTTCATTTAAAAGAGAATAGTTTACTTGATGATATTCAACAACTGAAAAACAGGCTGAGGAATGCACTTAATTCATCAAAAAGTTCTTATGGGGCATTAATTAGTTTTGCTAATTATAGTGATTATAATAAATATTCAATAGAAGTTTTAGCACCGAATGGTAAATTAATTGCATGGAATTCATCAATAGCAGTTCCACAGAATGACATTTTTCCTTTGGCTTTCCCGGCGGGTCAGGCACATTTTTATAAAGCAGATCTGGCAGCATATTTAACAGTAACCGATACTGTACTTTTTGAAAATGATCTATTCTATGTTGTAGTAAGCATTCCTGTTGAGAAATATTATTCTCTTCAAAATCAATTTTACAAGGAAATTAATTTGTCCAAAGATTTTTCTGATATATATCAGACCCAGTTTAATCTGAATTATTCATTTACTGCCGGAGAATCAAAAGACGGAAGGAAATATTCGTTTGTTCTTTTAAATAATCAGGGGAGCAAAGTAGGTATAGTATCTTTCTACAAACCTTCTTTAGATGCTGCTCTTGAGAATACTTCTCAATTAATTAATAAGCTGCAGTCATTCCTTATAGTATTGGCGGTATTTCTATTAGTCCCCGGCTTTAACAAAAAATTTAGTAATATTAAATACAGGACGGTTAAATTACTAATCCTCTCTTTATATTGTGCAGCTTTCAGAATTCTTGTATATTACTTAAGTTTTCCGGCGAATATCATTCAGGGGCCATTAATAGATCCGGAATATTTTTCTTCTACTTTAGGAAACGGAGTTGTAAAATCACCGGTAGAATTTTTCATTACTGCATTATTTGCGCTTGTAATTTGTGTGCAGGCTTTGAGATATCAAATTGGCTATATCAAAAGCCCGGTAAAATATAAACCCGGCAAAATTTGGCTTGGCAGTATTTTATTCATCCCGGTTACATGTATTTTCCTCTTTACTATTAGAGGCTTTAGCGCTTCTGTCAAGAGTATAATATTTGATTCAACTTTAAGGTTTTTCAAAGACTCGAATTTAATTCCAAACCTGCCATCGGTACTGATGAATTTGAATCTTCTGATGCTGGGTACTATAACAATGACAGCCCTGGTTGTTTTTATCTTGTTATTATTTTCTTTTCTTCGGTCAATTGAAAAAAAGAGATTGAATTGGATAATTATTGTTTTTTTTCTCGGTTATCTATTTCTAGGATTTTTATTTATTAAGTTTCAGGATGAACCTCTTATAACTCCGCTTTTAATTTCTATTATTATAGCTGTAACATTTATCCTTGCCCGTCAAATTTATTTCGGTGAAATAAGCGGCCCTTATTGTTTTGTTTATATTACTCTGATCGCTTCACTGATATCAATTGCACTTTTAAATTATTTCAATCTTGAATTGGAGAAAAACTCACTTAGAACTACAGCGCTTGAAATAAACAGGCCTAATGATAATTTGCTGCGGTTTTTATTAAAAGAGACGCTAATAAATGCTTCGGAAAATGAAGAATTAATATCAGATTTTTATAAAAGCAATTCAAATTTTACGGCTGACGCTTTCAAACTTTGGGCAAATAGTTCACTGCAAAGAGAATCACTTAATTCTTCGTTGAATATTTGGGATAGGGAACAAAATCTCCTTGGCGGGTTTAATTCCGGAATTGATTTAGGTACAAAACTGCCGGGATCATTTATTAAAAATAGGGGCGGATACACAGGCATTGTTGAAATAAATTCTCCTGATGACTCATTAAAGAATATTTTTATAGGTATTATCCCGGTGCTGGATCGCGGTGAATTGCTGGGCTTTGTCACGGTTTCAATTGGATTTGATCTGCAGAACCTGGTTTCTCATAGCCTGCCCGATTTTTTAGAATCAAAGACTAATATTATTAACTCGGTTTTAGATGTTCAAAGGCTTAAAATATTTGAATTTACTGATTCCAAATTGACTCATGTATATGGAGATATTTATCCCTCTCTTGATCAGATAAAGCCTATTTTATCGGCAAAATTATCGCCTGATAACGAAGCCTGGTTAAACCTTTCGTTAAATAATGAAAATTATTATACCTATATACTAAAAACATTTTCAAATAGTATTCCTGTTATTACCGCAGTATCAACAAGAGAAAAACGAATTACATGGGATTTGTTTAATTTTTTTAAGATTTTTATAATCCACAGTATATTTATACTAATCCTGCTTCTTATTCTGTTTATCTTTAATTTTAAAAGAATTAAATACACTTTTCGAACTCAATTATTGATAGCTTTCCTTTTTATTTCAATAATCCCTGTAATTATACTTGCAGTTTATAACCGGCAGGTTGTGAAGGAACGTACTGATAGTGCTGTTTCAAAGGAGTTATCTGAAAGGCTCAAATATGTTGACAATATTATGGAAGAAGAACTTTCAGAGTCCCCTTCCGGCAATTTACAAACGGCTTTTGAAAAAACAGGACAAAGTCTCGGTATAGCTTTCGCGGTTTATGAAGGCCCGCTTCAGATTTTTAATTCCAGGGAACAATATTATAAAGCCGGGTTATTCTCCGATAAGTTGAACGCGGAAGTTTATTACCAGCTTAACTATCTCAATTATCGCGAATATTTTACCAAAGAGAAAGTGGATGATTTCGAGTATGACTCATACTATAAAACAATTACTTTAAAAGGCAGAACTTATATAGTTGGCGTTAATGATGCTTTCAATAAGGTCAGGCTCACTTATTCTGTGATGGATATCGATGTTTTCCTTTTTGGCATTTATTCTTTTGCAACTTTAATTATGATTCTGATAAGCACATTTTTGGCAAATAGAATTTCACGGCCCATCAGAAGATTAACAAAAGCGACAACATCTGTTGCGCAGGGAGACTTTAACCTCGAAATAAACAGCAACGAAAAAGGCGAACTAAAAGACTTGCTGGCAGGTTTTAATTCAATGACTAAAGAACTTCAGAAAAATCAGATTGAGCATGTCGAATTAGAAAGGGAGAATGCATGGAAGGAAATGGCAAAACAGGTTGCTCATGAAATTAAAAATCCGTTAACGCCGATGAAACTTGCCGTACAGCAATTGATTGTTTCATATCGTGACAAAAATAAAAATTTTGATTCTATTTTCGAAAAAGTTTCATTAACAATATTGAACCAGATTGAAAATCTCAATCAAATCGCATCTGAGTTTTCAAGATTTGCCAGAATGCCTAATTATAAATTAGAAGTGATTGACTTATTGCCGGTTATTAAAGATATTATAAACTTATTTTCGGATGAAAATGTAAAATTAGATATTCACACTTCTTTAAGTTCTGCATTTGTTGAGGGTGATAAAAGCCAATTTAGAAGGTTATTCATTAACTTAATCAGGAATTCTATACAGGCTAATGCAAATAAGATTATTATAACGTTAACATCTGATAACAATTTATTTAAATTACTTGTAAGTGATAACGGTAACGGAATTCCTGAAAAAATCAGGGATAAAATATTTGAATCAAATTTTACAACTAAGGAAAAAGGCATGGGTTTGGGGCTCAAACTAGCTAAAAGATTTATAGAGGGAATTAACGGAAGTATTGTACTAAAAGATAACAGCGGTAATGGGGCTGTATTTGAAATTACAATTCCTGAATCTCTGAGAAGTATTTAAAAACAGATGGCAGTGCTTACTTCACATCAAAAAAATGCTCTTGATTATAAAAAGCATATTTCCTTAACCGCAAATGCCGGATCAGGCAAAACTTTTGTCCTGTCTAAAAGATATTTACGCATAGCGGCCGAGGAAAATATTCCTTTAAGAAATATAGCGGCTATCACTTTTACGGATAAAGCAGCGGGTGAACTTTATAAGAAGATTGCACTTGAAATAGATGAGAGTTTAAAGTCGTGTAGTGACCTTGCTGAACGAAAAAAATTGGAATACATACGCAGGCAATTAGTTTCAGCCAATATTTCTACAATTCATTCTTTCTGCATAGATATATTAAAAGAACATCCCGTCGAAGCGGGGCTTGATGCTAACTTTACTGCCGTCGATGAGCAAATATCGGATGAGTTAATTGAGCTTTCAGTTGAAGAAATGATAAAATCTTCAATTAAAAATCCGGACGAGATGGATAATTTAAAATATCTTATAAGAATTTTCGCGTCTAAGAGCCTGTTTGCCGGGGAATTAATTGCATTAATTAAAAATCGTAAAAATGTCCTAAGCTTCTCTCAAAGTATTTATTCCAAATCTGATATCGAAATTGCCGGGTTTTTCAGGAGCATTTTTATTGAATATGCAGATAAAATTATTATCAAACGACTGAATACTTTTCTTTCTTCAATGAATAATATGAATTTTCTGGTGCTGGAAAATAAGCCTGATCACAAAATTGCAGTTGAGGTAAAAGAATTTATTCAAAAACTTTTAAACTTAAATGACATAGAAGAAAGAATTAAGTGTTTATTTGAAATTAAAGGTTTAATTATTAAAGCTGACGGAGGAATTAAATCAAGGGATTATCTTCCTGCTAAACTAAGGGAAGATATTCAAAGTGAAATTCTTTTCTTAACAGAGTATTTCCATGACCTTACTTTTTTCGTTCTGGAAGATGATTCTTCCGAAAGTGAACTAGACCTGGCAAAATTCGGAAGGACACTTATATATTTTTTTAAACTTGCACTTGAAAATTATTCTAAGAAAAAACGCGATAACGGCTTCCTGGACTATGAGGATATTTTGCTGTTTACAAAAAATATCCTCGAACTGGAAAACGTAAGGGAAAATGTCTCTGAGAAATATAAATATATAATGATTGATGAATATCAGGATACTAATGAAATTCAATATAATATATTTTTACCCATCCTGGACCAGTTGAGAAAAGGTAATTTATTTGTTGTCGGAGATGAAAAGCAAAGTATTTACATGTTTCGTGATGCCGATCTGGAAGTTTTTGAACGTACAAAAAAGAATATTGAAGCAGTCTCGGGAAAAGGCGCATTACTGACTCTGCCGGAAAGTTTTAGGATGGCGCCTGCTATCTGCCTGTTTACAAATGTACTCTTTAAGAATTTATTTAAGTATCCAAATTTAATATATAACGAAGTAGGGCCTTCCGATCTTGTATGTGCAAGAATGGATAAAATGACCGGAGGGGTTGAAATCCTCTTAAGTAGTAATGATGCCGGTGATAATGAACTTAACAATAACGGATGTAACCAGGCAGAATCTGTTGCTAAAAGAATATTGCGGCTGGTTAATAATAATGCAGTTACCCAAAAAATATCTTGGCAGGACGTGGCAATACTTTGCAGAAAAAGAAAATCATTTATTGAGCTTGAAAAAGCATTCATTAAATACGACATACCGTTTTTGATTGTGGGTGGAAAAGGATTTTTCAGAAGACAAACAATTTATGATATTTATAATTATGTATCCTTCTTGTCAGATGAAAAAAATGATACTGCATTAGTTGGAATTCTAAGATCCCCCTTTTTTTCGCTTTCTGATGCGGTGATTTTTGAAATTTCATTGGTCCAATGCGAATGTTACTGGGAAAAATTAAAGAAATACGGATCGGATAAACCTGAAATTAAGAGCATCATTGATATTTTATCTGAAAATATACTACTCGCAAATAATTATGATATCCCCTTTCTTCTTAGAAAAATACTTAATGAATCCGATACTTTGGCGGTTATCGCTAATAACCCGAATGGTGTGCAGGAATTAGCTAATATTGAAAAACTTATTAAGATAACAATAAGATTTTTCTCCAAAGGATTTAAAACCCTGTATGACTATGTCAGCTATTTGAAAGATTCAATTGAGTTGAGTGACGATGAATCCCAGGCAAGCGTTGCAGAAGAAATGAACTCGGTAAATATAATGACTCTCCATCAGGCAAAAGGACTAGAATTTCCTGCAGTGTTCCTTTATAGATGTGATGACATCTCATCAAAAAATATTACAAAATCTAAAAGAGTATCTGTTAATAAAGATTTCGGGCTGCTTACCAAATTACCGCCTGCTGATCGTTTATCTGCTGAATACAAATCCGCTCCTGTTATCGGATTGAGTAACCTTATTGCAAGAAAGAAGGAATTGGCCGAAATTAAACGTTTGCTCTATGTCGGTATTACAAGGGCAGAAAATTATTTATTCATTTCTTGCTTTAAGAAGGCTGATAATAATTATGCAGATGATTCATTCATGGGATTAATCCGGAGAGGGCTGGATATAGATTTTGATAGGGACAAAGTATCTATAAATACCGATTTACAATTTTTGAATTTAGAAAAAAATGAATATTACAATAAAACAATCATTCTTGATATCCCAATAATAACCAAAATTGAAAATGTCGAAAATAATAAAACCGGTACCGAATTATTAACTAAAAAAAAGTTTATCGGCAATAAGGTAACCGATATACCTGACGGAGAAATTGTCTCCGCAACTAAGTTGTCTGTGTATACACAATGCCCTTTAAAATATTATTTAACTTATGATCTGGGATATGCGCAAATATTCGGCCTTTACAAAAAATGGCAGGTAAAAAAAGGAATCTTTGCAAGATATGAATTCAATGAATCTGAAGATGAGAAATTAACAGGTGCACAAGAAACTGAGGTACAAAATATTATTAGGGAATCTGCCGATATCAAAGGCCGGGCTATACATAAATTATTACAGAAAGAAGTGCCCGCTGAACAATTTGAAGATAACATAAATAATATTTTAAAAATCGAAACCGAACCCTTTGAAACCGAAGAAAAAGTGATTAGCAGCCTTAAAACTGAAATTATAAGTGAACTTGATAAATACTATAAATCAGCCGTTTATAAAGAAATAAGCAAATTCCGGGACTATATGAATGAGTATGAAGTTTACGCTAAAGAAAACAATTTCTATCTTTATGGCATTATAGATAAGCTCATATTCAAAGAAGATAGTGTCTTAATCGTAGATTATAAAACAGATATACTGGAAGATAAACAGATTGAGGAAAAAATTAATAGTTACTACACCCAATTAAGCTTTTATTCTTATATTGCAGGCAGGTTATTCAGTAAAACGAATAAATTCGAAATTCAATTAATATTTATAAGGTATCCGGATCAAATTTATAAAAAAGAAATCGGGCGATCTGATTTCGAAAAAATAAGTGATGAAATCAGTAGTATGGTAAGTAATACCAGGAACCAAATCATTAGCAAAAATCTCAATCACTGTAAATATTGTTCATACTCAACAGACCATGAGCATTGTATTATCTTATAATATTGAAGTACAAATTATACATTTAAAATTATACTTATATTTTCATAGAAAAATATTAAATTAAGAACGGGTTTTTAACTTATCCTAAAATTAACCATTTTGAATTTTCAATTATTAAATTTATCTTAAAATATAAATATTTCAGTATAAGAATTTTTAGTAAGTCCTAATTCGAATAAAGTTGAAAGAAATATTATGCACAAAAATATCACTCAGATAAGGAATTTAGATTTAATAGAGAGTGAATTGAAAACTAATGTAGCCGGCGTATTGGCTTTGAATCATGGAAGTGACAAAATTGCTCAAATTGCTGCCCCTTTTCTCTATCAGGATAAAAATATTTATATATTCTTTAGTGATGAAGATGAATTTTTTGAAAACATCCATTTTAATGATTCCGCTGCATTCACGATAATTAAAATCGGAACCGGGGGCAAAACAGAAGGTATTGATTTTGAGCCTACTTATAGTTTCTTATCCATCTCTATAAAAGGTAAGATTAGGAAAATTGATGATAATAAGCTGATTGATGATTTACGTCAGAATTATTTGAAAAAATATAAGAAAACTATTGAAGGAGCTATTGATTTTTCAACTTTAAGCAGGATTGCAATTATTGACTCTGAAGAAATACAGGCCTTTGAAGAAGCCGGAGGGTGACTTGACATTCGCATTCTTTCACAATTGTAAACCGGAGATTTTAGAAAAATTAATTGTTGAAAAGAAAGATAATCTTTCACCTAAAATATCATAGGCGAAGAGAAGAAAACGGGTTGCCTGATGTTAAATTATGTTTGGCTGACACTTTTATTTTTGGGAATAGGTACTGCAGTAACTACTGACCTGGTAAATCAAAATGAAAACAAATACAGAAATAATGAATCACTTAAAGTTCATGTTTACATTTCTGAATCTGCACAAAAAGATTCCGGAATAAATTATCAGGCTTCTCTTGATGTTAAGCAGCAGGATTTTAATAACTTTTATAAAGCAAATGTCGTTTCTGATATTGTCATTCCCGTAACGATTATTTTCCATCCGGGCAATTCGAAAAATTTCATCAACCTTAAAATTCAAAAATCTGCCCCTGAAATCTGGCAGGATATGGCTTCGGTTTCGGGCGAAAAAGATATCCTGTCAGGCAAAATATTAATAGATAGTTTAACTAGGTCTGCATCGGGACTTAGCAATTCATTTAATGGGCGCATTACGTTTGATAACGTCTCATTTATAAAGATAAAAAATGTTACGAATGCCGCTCTTTCTTATGCAGGTACTGCAGTAACAATTGCCCTTGGTTTAATTGGTATAATGGCTTTATGGATAGGCATTATGAAAATTGCCGAAGAAGCCGGCCTTATATCCGTTATAGCTTCATGGTTAAAACCGGTTACTAAAAAATTATTTCCCGATGTTCCGGCAGATCACCCCGCAATGGGTTCTATGATAATGAATATTTCTGCAAATATGCTTGGTCTTGGAAATGCTGCAACACCATTTGGCTTAAAAGCAATGGAAGAGTTGGACGAATTAAACCCGCATAAAGGGACAGCTACAAATGCAATGTGTATATTCCTGGCCATCAATACTGCGGGAATGACAATGATTCCTGCAACAGCAATCGCAGTTCGTGCTGCTGCCGGAAGCAGCCAGCCGGCAGTAATTATTGGAACTTCACTATTTGCATCGCTTTGTGCAACTATTGCGGGGATAACTGCTGCAAAAACTCTGGAAAAATTCCCAATTAAAAAGGTGGAATTTTCCCGATGGATTAAAAATAATTTATATGGGTTAATTATTCTGGTAATGATTTCATCTCTGATCATTTTAGTCGTTTATTCTGGGACCGGAAAGGCTGTTGCTAAAACATTCTCTTTATTTTCTTCTGAGACATTTAAAGAGGTTATCCAAACTTGTTCAGCAATTGCTATCCCTCTTTTAATTGTTCTTTTTGTTGGATATGGTGCCCTAAAAAAAATAAAAGTTTATGAAAAATTTATTGATGGCGCCAAAGAGGGTTTTAATATTGCTGTAAGAATTATTCCTTATCTTGTTGCTATGCTTGTAGCAATAGGAATTTTTAGAGCCGGCGGTGCAATGGATTTGCTTGTTTATGTTCTGCACCCTGTTACTAATCTTATTGGTCTGCCCGCCGAAGCTGTTCCAATGGCTTTGATGCGGCCGCTTTCGGGAAGCGGTGCTCTTGGTGTTATGGCTGAGACTATTTCAGTTCATGGAGCTGATTCATTTATCGGTATATTGGTTTCAACTTTAAATGGAAGCTCCGAAACTACGTTTTATGTACTTGCTGTTTATTTTGGCGCCGTCAATATAAAAAACATTCGTCATGCACTGCCTGCAGGACTTATTGCTGATTTAGCAGGGATTCTTGGGGCGGTATTTATTGTTCGAATATTATTTGGATTATAAACTAGTATTAAAATAAAACTAAAATTATTTTTAATTATATGGCAAAATCATTTCATCCTAAAGTATATATTACAAGGGAAATTCCTGATGCGGGAATTAGGCTTTTAAAAGATAAAGGTTATAATGTAGTTGTTTATCATTATGATTCACCGGTTCCTTTAAAGGAATTTTCCGGGCATGTAAAAGATGCCGATGCAATTATTTCACTGCTTAGTGATCGGATTGATGCTCAATTGATTGATAATATGAAAAATTGCAAAATTATAGCGAATTATGCTGTCGGTTATAATAATATAGATATTGAATATGCAAAAAAAAAGAATATTATTGTTACAAATACTCCGGATGCATTAACAGATTCAACGGCCGATCTGACATTAGCTCTCGTTCTTGCATGTGCACGAAGAATAATCGAGGCGGAAAAATTTATCCGGAATGGGCATTTTAAAGGGTGGAAGCCAAAACTTTTTTTAGGTATTGAATTAAAAAATAAAGTATTCGGTATATTAGGCGGCGGAAGGATAGGAACAGCGGTTGCAGTAAGGGCAAAGGCATTCGGCGCAAATATTGTTTATTTTTCCAGGAGGAAGAGTTCGCAGATAGAAGAAAGTACGGGTGCAAAAAAAACTTCGCTGGATACGCTTCTTAAAACCTCCGATTTTATTTCAATCCATCTTCCTCTAACAGAAAAAACGTATCACCTTTTGAATAAAGAAAAACTATCATTAATGAAAAAAACATCAATTTTAATTAATACTGCCCGCGGAGAAGTTGTTGATGAAAAAACATTGATTAAATTATTAAAACAGAGGAAGATCGGAGGTGCCGGTTTTGATGTTTTCGAAAATGAACCCGACATAAATCCTGAACTCCTAAAACTTGAAAACGTTGTGGCTTTACCACATATCGGCAGTGCAACTGTTGAGGCCAGGATACAAATGGCTTTATTGGCTGCTGAGAATGTTGTTTCTATATTGTCCGGCAAAAAAGCTATTACACCGGTCCCCTAGCCTTAAAATAGGGTGCCGTTTTCAAAGTTAATATATAATATTGTAAATTAAAATCATTATAAGTAGGTTTGGCTAAGTCAATAAACTACATTATAGTAAAATGAGAATAGGCATACCAAAAGAAAATATTTTTGAAGAAAAACGGGTAGCAATTGCTCCGGCGGGAGTAGATGCACTGATCAGAGCCGGTCATACTCTTTATATTGAAAGCGGTGCCGGGGATGCGAGCAATTTCAGTAATCAAGAATACGCACAGACCGGCGCAACAATTGTTTATAGCCCCGAAGAAGTTTATCATAGAGCTGAAATGGTAGTTAAAGTTTCTACGCTTAGCGATGATGAAGCAGAGCTTCTTCAGGAGAATCAAATACTTTTTTCCTTCCTGCATCTTGCTGTCGGTACAAAAAGCGTTATAGAAAAATTACTCCAAAAAAATATCACTGCAATTGGTTATGAACTTATAGAAAATGAGACCAGTCTCCCTGTGTTGCATTCAATGAGCGAAATTGCCGGCCAGTTATCAATTCAGGTTGCAGAAAGATATCTTGAAAGTTATACAAAAGGCGGAAGAGGAATACTCCTTGGTGGTATAACAGGTGTTGCACCCGCAGCAGTAGTAATTTTGGGTGCGGGTGTTGTTGGTACAACTGCAGCAAGAGCAGCACTTGGAAGAGGAGCGCAGGTAATTGTAATTGATAAAGACTTGCACAGGTTGCGGCAGATTGATTCATATTTCAGGCAAAAAATTACTACAGTTGTAGCTAATCCGTATACTATTTCCAGAGGCGTGAAATTTGCCGATGTTTTAATTGGAGCAGTTCTTATTAAAGGCGGAAAAACTCCCCATTTAGTTACGGAAGAAATGGTAAAAAAAATGAAAAAAGGCGCCGTCATTATTGATGTTGCAATCGATCAGGGCGGATGTATTGAAACAAGTCATGTTACAACTATTTCTGATCCTATTTATTATATGCATAATATTATACATTATTGTGTTCCCAACATGCCGGCGCTTGTTGCAAAAACTGCAAGTTATGGTTTAAATAATGCCTCACTTGGTTATATTTTGAATATTGCCGATAATGGTTTGGCAAATGCCCTTTTGGGAGATGAGGGTTTATCAAAAGGTGTTTGTTGTTACCAGGGATACTGCTCCAATGAAGCAATAGCCGGTATATTTAATCTTGAATATAGAAAACTTAGAGTTTTCTCAAATAACTAAATTGAAAGACAAAAAATAGATCTGCCTCAATAATGGCAGTAAAGCGATTGAAAAATCTGCCTAACCGGTAGAGGATTCCTTAAGTAAAAAATTATCTTTTGATTTTGATAATAAATGTCATTAACCCCAAAAGGGTATAACTACAATTTAATTTGGTAAAACATGATTTCAACTCAATCTTTAAATCCCAAAAATACAATCCCGTTCAACATCCTGCAGGCGTATAATCAAAAAATTGTATCTGCTGAAGAAGCGGTGAAGGTAATAAAATCAGGTGATAAAATTCTTGCTCATTCTAATGCTGCGCTGCCGCTGGTTTTGATAAATGCCCTCATGAAAAGGAAAGATGAACTTTATGATGTTGAAATATTTCATGCGTTAACGGTAGGAGATTTACCCTATACAAAACCGGAGATGGAAGGCCATTTCAGGCACAATGCATTTTTTGTCGGGACGAATGCACGTGAAGCGGTAAGAGAAGGAAGAGCAGATTTTATGCCTATTTTCCTATATGAAACACCGCTTTTATTTTCCAAGGGTGTTATCAATCTAAGTGCTGCATTTATACATGTATCTCCTCCGGATGAACACGGTTTTTGCAGTCTGGGCGTAGAAGTCGGCTTAATAAAAACGGGAGCTGAAAAAGCTAAATTTGTGATTGCCCAGGTGAATAAAAATATGCCCAGGGCCTTAGGCGATAGTTTTATCCATATCAGCAAAATAAATTTTATAGTTGAAGTGGAAGAAGAAATCGCCGAGCTCCCTCAGGGTGAAAAGGAAACTTCGCGCGAAATAAATGAAATTTATAATAAAATTGCATATAATATTGCAGATTTAATCGAAGACGGTTCTACACTGCAAATGGGAATAGGAGCTATTCCTGACTTTGTTCTAAAATATCTTTCAGAAAAAAGGGCGTTGGGAGTTCATTCGGAGATGTTCTCCGATGGCGCAGTTGACCTTGTGGAGAACGGTATTATTACTAATGAAATGAAAACACTTCACCCGGGAAAAATTGTAGCTGGCTTTGTTCTTGGGTCAAAGAAATTGTACAATTTTATTGATAATAACCCGATGATTGAATTCCACAGGCAGGAGTATGTGAATGATCCGTTTGTTATTGCGAAAAATTACAAAATGGTTGCTATCAATTCTGCTATAGAAGTCGACATTACAGGACAGGTTTGTGCAGATTCAATGGGCCCAAAAATATTCAGCGGCTTTGGAGGACAGTTGGATTTTATAAGAGGCGCCGCCCGTTCAGAAGGAGGAAAGCCTATTATAGCTCTTCCCTCAACAACGAGAGATTTTAATATATCCAGGATTACTACCTTTTTAAAACAGGGTGCCGGTGTTACCACAACAAGAGGAGATGTTCATTACGTAGTTACCGAGTATGGCCATGTTCAACTTTTCGGAAAGTCAATTAGAGAAAGAGCTAAAGCTTTGATAAATATTGCCCATCCGAAATTCAGAGACGATCTTTATAAGTATGCTAAGGAGAATAAGTATTTATAGCCGATTTTATCCTTTCCCTTACTGTCTAAATTATGGAAAAATATTTTATTTTCCCGTTTTATTATAACTTCTTCAATCACTATTTGGAGTATGAATATCCTCATCATTATAAAAGTTTTTCAAACATTTAAGATTATTATTTAATTAATTGATGAATTATGATAGCTGTTATTGGCGATATACATGGATGTTACTTTACATTGAAGGAACTTGTTGATAAAGTTTTAGGCAAATATCCTGCAATAAAAATATACAGCGTTGGTGATTTGGTTGACCGCGGTAATTACAGTTACGAAGTAATTGAATTTGTTAACTCGATGGGCATAAGGTTTACACCCGGCAATCACGATTATATGTTTTGTCATTTTATTAAACAGACAAATAATAAAATGGCTAATGCCTGGCTGTATAACGGATATGAAAAAACAATTGCCTCTTACAATAGGCATGATGATCAGGTATCTGAGCATTTGGAGTTAATAATGAAAGCGCCTCTTTTTATTAATTCAAAGGATTGTTTTATCTCTCATGCAGGAATTTCCAAATCTTATGAAGCCATTTTACCCGAATATTTTCGAAGCGACTTAAATATTCTTGAAAATATTATCAGGAACGATCTTGAAAAAAGCGACAGCATATTATGGGCCCGCGGTGAACTGCTGGATATAGGTAAACTTCAGGTGGTTGGACATACCAGGCGGCATAATGTAGAGTTTAAGAAAGAAAATAACGTGGTATATATAGATACTTCCGTTTATCTCATGAATAAGTTAAGCGCTGTTATTATTGAGGATAGCAAAATACTTGATATTATTTCTGTTGCCACCCGTCCTGAAGATATGAAATAATTAAATTATTAGTACCACGATATTGTAAAATAAAATAGTTACGCATATAATTTCTATTTCATTAAAGATATTAAAAAAATTTTTATACATTAAGTATATTCTCATGGTAAGCAATGCTATTTGTTCTTTATGTAGCCGGTTCATTAATCAACAAAAATCAATTAACTTAACCCTTACCGCCTGTTTAAAATCACGTTCAGTCTTATTAGCATAATCACAGTTTTAAACCTGCACTTGCCGGATATATACGCTTTATTTTACTTATATATTTATTTTCTATAGATAATATTTTTTATTTTTTTTGGTATATTACCAAGGCCAGATAGATTAATTAGACAATTTATGAATGGAGAGCATTAATTGACTTCTGAAGAACTTGATGATCTTCTTAAGGAAGCTTATGAACACTTAAGACAAAACCGTTTTCGAATGGCATTAACAGCAGCCAGGCAGGTTTTTGATGAACGGCAGAACGATTATAATGCGGCATCATGTTTAGCTTGGGCGCTGCTTGAAAACGGGTATCCAGCTCAGGCATTGGAGATGGCAAATCTTGCTGTGCAGATAAGCGGTGATGATGTTAACTCCAGGATGTACCGCGGCTTTTTACTAATGCGAATGAGCATTTTTGAAGGTGCTATATCCGACCTGGAATGGGCAATTGCAAAGAAGCCCGATTTGCTTGCCTGGGCTCATCTGAATAAAGCCAGGGCATTGGCAGGTTTAGGGAGATTTTTTGAAGGGCTTGAAGAAATCGAAAAAGCTATCGAAATCGATAAAGGTCCAAAACCAAAACTCAAGAAGGTGAGGGATTGGCTAAGGATCACATTAGGCTATGATGAAAAATTCTTTGTCGGTTTTCTTACAAAGAAGAAATCTTTTTTAAACGAAGGTGATGAAGCCTTTGAATCTGATGAATATTGGTTCTCACTATGGGCGGCCAGGGATACTTTAAATACACCATCCTTGCTTGAAGAACATCCCCGTGCACATATTATGGAACTTCAATCACTATTGAAAATGTTTCAGATGAGAAATGCTTATGATAAGGCCGAATCAATAAAAGAACAATTTGATGATGATTCACAATTCAATGAAATATATAGTAAAATTCTTAAACTTTTTCCCGGTCACTCTGCTCAGATTAAGAAAATTGAAGATTATAACTCTCTGTTGAGAACAGATTTTGAATTTTATGAAAACAGATTTTTCCATATCTACCATATCAGGACTTACGATTTAATTGAAAATCTGCGTGCGGAAAAACGTACATTTTTACTTCAGTTTAATGAAGAAATAATAAGATATATCGGAGTTGAGGTCGTACTTGACAATCCTTTCTTTGGTAATAAAAGTATGGAAATCGATGGTATTGCAGTATGGTATCTGAATGATATTGAAGTAGGAAGGCATAGATTTGCGCTTGCCATGGAAAAAGATTGGAAGATCGTTGAATTTGTTCAAAGCTGGGGGATTGACAGCCCCGGGTTCTGGAAGGAAGGACAGGGCAAGATTGATATTTTCCTCGATGATTATCTGGTTTGTACAAGGTGGTTTATTATTGGACGCGCTGAAGTCGTAAATTTTGAAGAAAATAAAATTCCTGTCGATGAAACTAAACCTTTGGAAAAACCTTTAACTGATCAGCCCAGCGATGTTAAAGAAACTTCATTGAAACCGCAGGAAACAAAATCACTTGAAGAACTTCTGGCCGAATTGGACAGCTATGCTGGCCTTCAGGGTGTCAAACAATCAATGAGAGGTTTTGTTGACTATCTTAATTTTATTAATGAAAGAAAAAAACTTGGTTTAAAAACTCAGGAAAACCTTCCGATGCATTCGGTCTTTTTGGGTAATCCCGGTACCGGTAAAACAACAATTGCAAGACTCCTGGGCAAAATATTTAAAGCTATGGGTATCTTAAAAAATGGCCATGTTATAGAAGTTGATCGTTCCGGATTAGTAGGGCAGTATATTGGTGAAACAGCACAGAAAACTAATAAAGTCATCGACGAAGCGATTGGCGGATTACTTTTTATAGATGAAGCTTATGCGCTTAAAAAAGAAGGAAGCCAGCAGGATTTTGGGCAGGAAGCAATTGATATATTATTAAAAAGAATGGAAGACAGTAGTAATTCTTCAGTTCAGCCTGGCGGGGAGTTTGTAGTGATTGCTGCAGGGTATCCTGAAGAAATGAATGCATTTATAAATTCTAATCCCGGTTTGAAATCAAGATTTACTCATTTCTTTCAATTTGAAGATTATTCTCCTGATGAACTCGTACAAATATTTAAAATTTCTGCAGAGAAAGAAGAATATATTGTTGCTGAAGAAGCTTTGGAATTTCTCAGAAAACAATTTACAGATCCTTACAGGAAAAGAGATAATTCATTCGGCAATGCAAGGTTGGTCAGAAATTATTTTAATGAAGTTAAAATTCATCTAAGTAAACGCTATTTAAAAATTCCTGAAGTTGACCGAACTAAAGAAATGATGACAACAATACTGCAGGATGATATTTTATCAATAATTGAAAATGCAATTATTAAAAATGTAAAAATTGGAATTGATGAAGAAGCCCTGTCAAGAACAATGACAAAGTTGAATAATTTAACAGGACTGCATATTGTAAAAAAGGAGATAAATGAAATTGTTAAACTTGCGAGATACTATACAGAGCAGGGTGAAGATATTCAGGATAAATTTTCTTCTCACCTGGTATTTTTAGGAAACCCGGGAACCGGCAAAACCACTGTTGCAAGGATTTTTAGTGAAATTTATTCTGCTCTTGGTATTCTGCCGCGTGGACACCTTGTTGAAGTTGACAGGCAGGGGCTGGTTGCGAGTTTTATTGGTAAAACCGCTGAAAAAACTAAGGAAGCAATCGACAGGGCAATTGGAGGTACGCTTTTTATTGATGAAGCATATACTCTTATTAAACCGGGAGACGCTAATAGCTCGGATTTCGGCAAGGAAGCAGTTGATACTTTACTTAAAAGAATGGAAGACGACAGGGGTAAGTTTGTAGTTATTGCCGCCGGTTATACCGGTGAAATGGAAAACTTCTTAAATTCCAATCCCGGCCTTCAGTCAAGATTTACAAAAAAAATATTATTTGAAGATTATTCGCCTGATGAATTGATGGAGATAACCAGGAAGTTGTTTGAAAGCAAAGACCTCTTTCTTGATGAAGAAATTACCGAACCTCTTAAAAAATATTTTATAAAAGTTTATAGAAACCGCGATAAATCTTTTGGTAATGCAAGGTTGGTTAGGGATATTTATGAAAATGCTTTGAAGAACCAGCTTTTACGTCTTGCTGATATTCCTGTTGAAGAGCGGCATGAAGAGGTGCTGAAATATATTCTGATCGATGATATAAGCGAAATCCTTTTACATAAAAAAGATAAAGATCCGGCAAAGATTGAAATAGATCAGGAACAATTAAATTTAAGTTTAAAAGCGCTGAATGAATTAACCGGGCTTGAAACTGTTAAAAAATCTGTTGATAAATTAATAAGTAGTTTAAAAGTAGCTAAATTAAGAAAACAAAGAGGACTTAAAGTTATTCCTAAAAATTTAAATTCTGTTTTCATTGGAAATCCCGGCACCGGTAAAACCACAGTTGCCAGGCTTATAAGCAGCATTTATAAAGAAATGGGGATCCTGGATATCGGCCATTTAATTGAAATCGACCGTTCCGGTTTGGTAACGGGTTACCAGGGGCAGACTGTTGCAAAAACTAATGAGGTTATTAATAAGTCTATTGGCGGCACTCTTTTTATTGATGAAGCTTATATGCTGACAAGAGGCATATCCGAGGCCGGGCAGGAGGCTATTGAGACAATATTAAAAAGAATGGTTACAGACCAGGGGAAATTTATAATTGTTCTTTCCGGTTATAAAAATGAGATGAAGGATTTTTTAGATTCTAATCCCGGGCTTAAGGCGGAATTTCCGAATATTTTTAACTTCGAAGATTATAACCCGCGTCAGTTAATTGATATCGCTAATACTATTTGTGAAAAAAGCGGGTACAAACTGGATGAAGGAGCCTGGCAGCTTCTTTTGGATATTTTCACCAAATTATTTAATTCAAGAAATAATAATTTCGGTAATGCAAGAACTGTAAAAAATATATTGTATAAAGCGATTGACAACCAGGAAGAACGTATCCTTACTCTTAGTGAACCCGATGATAATGATTTAACTACCATAACATACGAGGATGTAAAGAGCATAGAATGGGATGAGTGATTAATTATTTTTTATTTCATGCGATGTTTACTTCCTGATTTATTATTCCGTTTTACCTTCATCACTAAAAGCAGAGGGAGTTGTACCCCCTCCGCTTACTTAATAAAAATATATTTCGGAGAAAAATATACTTTAATTCACAATCGAATAATTCATAAAATTTTTCAGTTGTGATTTTATAAACATAGTTTGTAATTATTTTTTCTTTTCATAAGAATTTATAACTTCAATACTAATCAATTATAATAGTTATTGTATAAATTTGTCCGGGGTTTAATAAATTAAATTATAAAGTTGAAAGTGTTAAGTTGATATATACAATACCTTTATTGAGGCGCGAAGGGATATACTATTTTTATTTTAAGATAAGAAATTAACAAAAGAAGCTCAACTTCAATAGTGAGCTTCATTTAAATACGAATAGAATTTATTTTACTGATTCCCTTTATCTGGGGGCCTGTTGCTGTCGCGTTGTCTGTTCTGCATGCGGCTTCTTTGATCAGCCAGCATTTGTTCGTATTTTGTTTTTTGATCCGGAGTTAAAACACTTTCAACCTGAATATTTACTTCATCCATTATCTTTCGGATTGCATCCCTTCTCTCTTGTCCTTCCAAATCTATATTTTTTATTTTTTCACCCGCACCGGTAAAGAGAGAGTCAATTATTGCTGTTTGGCTGTCGGACAAAGCAAGGCTGTCTTTCATTTGCTTTAACCTGTCTTTTGAAGAAAATCGAGCTTGGGCATTTACTCCGGCTATAAAAGCAAATGCAATTATTGCTGTTAATATTAAGTTTTTCATTAAACACCTTATTTTTGTGAAAAAATAAATAGATTTCGATATACTAACACTATTGCCATTAGACATGCAAGAAACAACCGTGGTTTAATATCGATAATGCCCATTGATATTTGAGCAAAATTCAAAAAAAATTTATCCGGTGTAAAACAAAAAAAAAGGCGGGATTAAAATCCCGCCTTTTTTTAAGATCAAGTTTAGACGAACTATTAATACATATCACCCATTCCGCCGCCGCCCGGCATAGGTGGCATAGGAGATTCTTTTTCTTTCTTCTCAAAAACCACTGCTTCAGTTGTAAGAAGCAGCGCAGCTACGGATGCTGCATTTTCTAAAGCAGTTCTTGTAACCTTTGTAGGATCGATAACTCCGGATTTAATAAGATCTTCATATTTCTCGGTAGCAGCATTAAAACCTTCATTATCTTTTCTCTTTATTACTTCTTGCAGAACTACTGAACCTTCTAATCCTGCGTTATTGACAATTTGTCTTAAAGGTTCTTCAAGAGCTTTTTGAATTATCTTAATACCGGTTGTCTGGTCAAGGTTGTCGCCCTGTAATTTATCAAGGATAGCAATTGCTCTTACTAAAGCAACACCACCTCCTGCAACAATACCTTCTTCAACGGCAGCACGTGTGGCATGAAGAGCATCTTCAACGCGTGCTTTCTTTTCTTTCATTTCAATTTCGGTGGATGCACCTATTTTAAGCACTGCAACACCGCCGGAGAGTTTTGCTAATCTTTCCTGTAATTTTTCTTTATCATAATCGGATGTTGTTTTTTCGATCTGGGCCTTTATTTCATTGATCCTTTTCTTAATATCATCAGATTTGCCTGCTCCTTCAACAATGGTAGTATTATCTTTGTCGATAACGATTTTCTTAGCTGTTCCTAAATAAGATATCGTTGCATTTTCCAGTTTGTAACCCTGTTCTTCGGAAATAACCGTACCGCCGGTTAATACTGCAATATCTTCAAGCATTGCTTTTCTTCTGTCGCCGAATCCTGGTGCTTTAACTGCAGCAACTCTTAGCGTTCCGCGGATCTTGTTAACTACTAAAGTAGCTAAAGCTTCGCCTTCAAGGTCTTCTGCAATTATAAGCATTGATTTACCTTGCTGCGCTATCTTTTCAAGAATAGGTAAAAGGTCCTTCATTGCTGAGATTTTTTTATCATGAATTAAGATAAAAGGATCTTCTAAAGATGCTTCCATTGTTTCTGTATTTGTAACAAAGTAAGGTGATAGATAACCGCGGTCAAACTGCATGCCTTCAACTACTTCCAAACCTGTTTCTGTTCCTTTAGCTTCTTCAACCGTGATTACACCGTCTTTGCCAACTTTTTCCATTGCGTCTGCAATCAATTCACCGATAGATTTATCATTATTAGCAGAAATAGACCCAACCTGTGCAATTTCATTTCTTCCTTCAACATCACGGCTGACTTTTTTCAAGTATTCAACAACTTTAGTTACTGCAAGGTCAATGCCTCTTTTCAGATCCATAGGGTTAGCGCCTGCTGTAACGTTTTTCAGTCCTTCTCTGTATATTGCCTGAGCCAATACGGTTGCGGTTGTGGTTCCGTCTCCTGCCACGTCGCTTGTTTTTGAAGCTACTTCACGAACCATCTGCGCGCCCATATTCTCAACTGCATCTTCAAGTTCAATTTCTTTAGCTACTGAAACACCGTCTTTGGTAACTGTAGGTGCGCCGAATTTCTTTTCAAGAATAACGTTGCGTCCTTTAGGGCCTAATGTTACTTTTACAGCGTTAGCTAATTTATCAACGCCGTTTTTCAATTTGGTTCGCGCTTCAGCATTATATTCTATTATTTTAGAAGCCATTTTAATCCTCCATTAAATTAATTTTCAATTTTTATTATATCCGGTTGGTCCCGGAATGATGTGATTAACCTATTATAGCGAAAATATCACTTTCTCTCATTATCAAATACTCATCGCCTTCAACCGTAACTTCAGTTCCGCTATATTTACCATATAATACTTTATCGCCGACTTTAACTTCAGGTTTTACAGGTTTTCCGTCCTCAGATACTTTTCCAGGTCCAACTGCTACTACTGTTCCTTCAATTGGTTTTTCTTTTGCTGTATCTGGTAAAATGATCCCACCCTTTGTTTTTTCTTCAGCTTCACTTGGCTTTATGATTACTCTGTCAGCCAACGGCTTTAAATTAAGTTTTGCCATGTTTTAACCTCCTAAGATTTATTATGGTTATATATTTATTAGCACTCTATATTAACGAGTGCTAATATAATAAAACATAGAAATTTTGTCAAGAAAATAAACAAAGGTGTGATTATTGAACTTTGTTAAATGGTAAATTTTTTGTTTTTTACCTTTATTAGCGCAACGCTATATAATATAACTTTTTAGTTCTAACATTACATTATGCGAATTTACACGAATTAAGATGAATTTGCTCGAAAATATTTAAAAAAAAGAATACATAATATTTTATACTGCCGTCTTATGCTATCTCTCTGGGATTCAGGAGAGGGTTTGTTGGGGGGGAATTGTTTTGCTATAAACCTGCCTGCCGGCAAGCAGGCATTTCATCCCGATGAATATGGATTTGGATATAGTTCATTCAGGATGTTGATATAATATTATAAATAATTATCAATACTACTTTTAAGTCTGAGTCTGCTCAACGATAGAAAAGAATTTACAGGTTTGTGATGTTTTAAGCCAGAGGCTTACACATAAGCCAGAGGCTTACACATAAGCCAAAGGCTTACACATAAGCCAAAGGCTTACACATAAGCCAAAGGCTTACACATAAGCCAAAGGCTTACGAATTTATTTTTTATAAAAGTTCTTCTTTTATTGGAGCCTTCCAATAATTCCAGGATTATCATATATTTGAATTTATCAAAGCAGTCCAGTTACAAAACTTTGATACAATATTCTATTTCTCATCATAACAAAGTGATTAAAATGAAAAATTTCAAACTAGCGCTGTTTTTTTTAGTTTCTTTAGTAACCAAATTATATTCACAATCTGCGGACAGCACTACACTGGCAAATTTTTTAAATAAGCATAATGCATCGCTTGTAATATATAATCAAAACAAAGACATATATATAAGATTTAATCCTGAGCGCTGCAAACAAAGATTTCAGCCTGCTTCCACTTACAAAATACTTAATGCTTTAATCGGACTTGAAACCGGCGTTATCCAGGATTCGGATTATGTTATTAAATGGGACGGGACACCACAGCCTATGAAAGTGTGGGAAAGGGACCATACACTTAAGTCTGCAATATATTACTCCGTTGTTCCGTATTTCAGGGAACTGGCTCGCAGAGTAGGCAGGGATAGGATGCAGTACTGGCTTAATAAAATTAATTATGGAAATAATTCAATAGGGGATAAAGAAGATTACTTCTGGCTTGATAACAGCTTAAAGATATCTGCCGATGAACAGATTGAATTTCTAAAAAAATTTTATTCAGGTAAGCTTCCTTTTTCTAAACGGTCGTTGGATATTGTGAAAAATATTCTACCGGAGGAAGATTTCCAAAATGCAATTTTAAGATATAAAACCGGAACCAATGACACTTTTTCAATTGCATGGCTTGTAGGATATGTCGAGAAAAAGAATGTTTCTTCCGGGAATGGAAAGGATGTATATATTTTTGCTTTTAATCTCAGAGCAAAAACTTTTGATGAATTAGGTGAGTTGAGAACTAATATTAAAAATAAAATGCTGAAATATTTAAGAGTAGAAGAGTAAATTAAAAATGATTAACAATCTTTATTCTACATTGTAATTAAATCCCTATAAAAATAATAATTTTAAAAAAATGAATAAATACTTGATAATACAGGTAAGCCCTGACTCAAATGTAGCGTTGGAACTTACAATAAAACTACATGCTGACCTTGAAACTACTTCTCCTAAAAATACTCAGGAAGCTTTTATAGGGGAAAGCAAGTTAATAGATATATTTATAGTTGCTTTTTCTGAAAGCGGCAAGCCGGCTGCATCCGGTGCATTAAAATTTTATAGTCCCGGAGTAATTGAAGTTAAGCGTATGTTTGTGATAAAAGAATTTAGGGGACAGGGAATATCCAAACAAATCCTCCAGGAACTTGAGAGAATTGCAAAAGAATTAAATTATAAGCGGATAATACTTGAAACCGGTGTAAAACAACTAGAAGCAATCAGCTTGTATAAAAAATACGGATATAATAATACGGAATGCTACGGCAGGTATGAAAATGATCCGACAAGTGTTTGTTTTGAAAAAATTATTGGATGATATTACTATAATAAAAATTGCTAATTCCATTTATGCAAACCCGGTTTGTTCACTATTTTTTTAAAATATTTTAAACCGGGTCTTCTCTGCTAAATTTAATATTACATACTTACATCTTAGCAAATTTAAGATTCCTGACCCTGCTTCCTGTTAAAAGAAATCCTGATACATGGTTGCTTTTATCCCTCGTGAAAACTACCTTAGCGAACCACCATTGATCCCCGGTGAAAGAATCTTTTTTAGCAAAATTCAAATTAACATCGGGATTTCTCCTGTGGCTTACATGAAGTGCAGTGTCTATTATGGCTATGGTATAAAATGTCCCAAGTTCCTCGCTGTAATAATTGCCTTCATATTCTTTTAATTCGGCCGGATTTATTTTAACTAAATCGATCCGTTGTGCAGTTAAATTTTGACCGTTTTGATGTAGTATAATTTTAGAGTATCTGCCTTGATTAGGATTCTCGAAAGTAAGTTGTGCATCCACAACATTAACAAAGAATTCTGTATCGGATTCGGCCAATAACCTGGTTTTTCCCTGGCCGGTTGCTTCTACCATTAATTTATTATCTTCATCGGTTATATTGAGTATAAAGCCGGGGAAAATCTGATAACTTCCCGTATATTTATAATATTCTGAACTATCAATGACTATTTCCTTTCTTACAATCTTTTTTGTAACAGTATCCGGTTTAATCTTATCACTCAGGTAAATATCCGCAACCTTATTTGCAAGTGAAGAAGGATTGAATGAATCAAGATTACTTAAAAGAATCACGCCCAAATGCTGATCTGGAAAACGGCAAATGTAGGATCGGTATCCTGCATCGGCGCCTCCATGACCAATTGTTTTTAATCCTTTATAATCATTAATTGCCAGGCCGAATCCATAGTCTATTTTTGTACCATTGTTTAATACACCTTGTTCATACATCTGCTGAATAATTTTTTTGTTGCCTGCTACAGGGTTATCAAAATTGTTTAACCATTTTGCAAGATCTTCAACTGTGGAAAAAAGCGAAGTAGCGCCGGCATTAGCGTAGCTTAGTACTGCATTCTTATAATGTGTACTGTCTACCTGGTAATAAGAATAAGTCCTGTTCTTTACAATTTCTTCGTGATCGTTATGAAAATGAGTATCCTTCATTCCAAGCGGGTCAAAAATATTCTCCTTTGTAAATTGAGTAAATGGTTTTCCGGAAACCCGGCTTACTATTTCTGCCAATAGCGTATAGCCGGTATTGCAGTATAAAAATTCATCCCCGGGATTAAAGTTCAACTCTTTCTGATGGGAAATCATTTTGAGTATCTGTTCTTTTGTAATAACATCATCAAGCCGCCAGCCTGCCATAGAAAGTAATTCCCATTGATCCCGCAGACCGCTTGTATGATATATCAAATTCTTAATAGAAATTTTTTCCCCAAAGTCGGGTATTTCAGGCAGATATTTTCTTATATCATCATCAAGAGATAATTTCCCCTGTTGCGCAAGCAGTGCAATTGAGAAAGCAGTAAATTGTTTTGATATTGATGCCAGATGAAAGATTGATTTCGGTGTTATAGGAATATCGTATTCCAGGTTTGAAAGGCCGTAATCTTTTTCATATATAAGTGTGCCGTCTTTAATAATTCCCAATGCACAGCCGGGCGAATAATTAGTATTCCAGAATGAGAATAGACTATCAACTCTAAGATTTAATAATTCCTGATTTGATTGTGCTAACGATTGTGAACCGGTGAATAATAGAATGATTAAAAGTTGTATTCCGAACAAAATTTTTAAATCTCTCATTTGTCCCTCTTTAAATTAAAAAATGCTTTATCAATCCCAAATAATTTACAATTTTTAACCGATAAGTAATTGAAAAAACGGTTAAACGGTAGTTATTCTTAATTACCGGCTGAATATTCCGGTCTATTTACCCTCTTACTCAATCATTTATTCATCCATTCAATCATTCATTCTCCTCCGTTTTTTCATTATACTAATCACTTTATCCGTTTAATATTGTGATTCTGCTACATAATAGCATATTTTATTAGGTTATCAACAATATTATATGTAATTTTAATTCTCCGGTATTAGACCGGCCCGGATATTCCGGGAATATTTAATTTAATTTTTTTGGAGTTACTAAGTGAGTTACAAGTTATTTGTTGGTTCTTTACCATGGTCAGTAGACGATAGGGGATTACAGTCTATTTTTGAAGCACACGGAACAGTTGTTTCGGCTAAAATTGTAAAAGACCGCGCAACCGGTAGATCGAAAGGATTTGGTTTCGTGGAAATGGAGAACCAGTCTGATGCAGATAATGCAATTAGTGCATTAAATGAATCTGAATACCA
>Ga0181520_10002884_pt1 | contig 31114 bp, 20 predicted proteins | sample PEATcosm2014_Bin_29_FD_132451 | JGI IMG/M metagenome (GOLD analysis project Ga0181520, IMG submission 132451) | Peatland microbial communities from MTU Mesocosm Facility, Houghton, MI, USA - PEATcosm2014_Bin02_30_metaG | ecosystem: Environmental > Terrestrial > Soil > Wetlands > Peat | place...
ACGCCCGCTTCCACGAGTACCCAACCCACACCTGCTGGATCTCGACCGCCTCCGCAAGCGACCCTGCCGCCCCGACCTTCGGCCGCGCCGACGCCATCTACAACGTCATCGACTCGCGCCAGAACGATCCGCAGAACAACGTCATCGCCGCTCTGCGCGGAATGGGATTCACCGACGCCGCCGACCACTACACCCACTTCAGTTACGAGATGGTGGCCATGACTCCGCGCTGCGCCATCGACCTCGGCTACATCCTTTCCGACCAGGACAAGCAGCGCCCCTTCATCGAGGTCAGCGGCCGCAGGGGTTATGGCGTCAAGGCCGACGACCTGCTAGACAAGCTCATCGCAGCCGCGCAGGCTGAGGTCGACACCCGTCACCCGGAACTCCCCGCCCTCGAGCGCACCCACATCGCCACCCAGATCGCCGTCGGTGCGCTCCGCTACTTCATGCTGCGCTTCACCCGCAATACCGTCATCGCGTTCGACTTCAAGGACGCGCTCAGCTTCGAGGGCGAAACCGGCCCCTACGTCCAGTACGCCATCGTCCGCGCCGCCAACATCTTTCGCAAAGCCGGCGCTACCGAGGAGGCCGCGCTCGCGGCCATAGCCGACCTTGACCTATCCGAACTCTCAACCGAGGACGGCACCAGCCTATGGGAAACCTGGCTGCTCGCCGCGCGACTCACGCTGCTGATCGAACAGGCCATCGCCACCGCCGAACCCGCCTATCTCGCGCGCTACGCCTTCCAACTCGCGCAGCAGTTCAACAACTTCTACCATCGCCATCACATCCTCACCGAACAGGATCCCATCCGCCGCGCTCTCTTCCTCGCCACCGCCGCAGTCGCCCGCCGCGAGCTGGTCCGCGCGCTTGGCTACCTCGGCATCGAAGCTCCGCCCGTGATGTAAATCTGTTCTTCCCTGGATCGTTTTCACCGTTGGCGCAGCAGCCTTGTCTTTGCTTCCAGGTAGGCCAAGGCTTTAGCCTTGGCATTCAACGCCGGCAAAGAAGCGGGCTTCAGAGGATGCTGAAAAGACGTTTTTTCGTTAAGGGCACGGATTTATCCGTGCCATAAAAGCAACGTAATCAACCGGGCTTTAGCCCCTGAGGTCACTGTTCCGGCCCGCATTGACGTTTTTCATCACGCTCTTCAGCCCCTGGGGTAGGTTTCATCTGCCCAGCTACACAATCTCCACAAATGATCTAGCGCTTGAACGAGAACTTCTTGTGGGCGAAGTAGCTGTAGCACGCAATCGCGATTGAGTTCACCAGGCCGGCCAGAAACGGTGCGTACTTGCGGATCAGCACGATGTACTCAAAAAAATGGGTCGCGGTCGGCAGGATTGCAAGACCCATCGGGAAACTCACGCTGTAAACGGCGAAGCACCGAATCCACTCTCTGAAGTAGTTCCCCTTGGTGCGAAAGACGAAGTGCTTGTAACCGAGGAACGCGACCGTAATGCTGAGCGGGGTGGAGATCGCGAAGGCGATATCGGCGATCAGCGGTTTGCCGCGGTGCGGCAGCAGATAGCTCAAGACGATGACACACGCGGAGTAGAGTGCCAGCGAAAAGGCTGTGTTGAACCCGCCAACCATCAGGAAGCGTATGACTTCAGCGCCGGGCAGCGCGCGGCGAATCGCAGCAAATGGCCCCTCCGCCTGGGGGTCTGGCGGCTCATTCGGAGAAAGGTGGAAGCCGTGGCCATGCGGGGCCTCAGGTTCAACCGGCGTCTTTGGCTTGTTCATCGCCAAGGTTATGCCGTGGCCATCGCCTTCTGCGTCACCGCCGCGAAACTTTCATCCAGCACGCGCAGCGCCTCGTCTACGTCGGACTTGGCGATGTTCATCGCCGGCGACATGCGCAACACGTTGTTGTACATCCCGCCTTTGCCGATCAGCAGGCCGCGCTCGCGGGCGGCTTCCAGCATCTCGTTGGCAATCGCCGCGGCGGGCTCCTTGGTCTTCGGGTCGGTCACCAGTTCCAGCGCCTGCATCATGCCCAGGCCGCGCACGTCGCCGATCACGGGATACTTCTTCTTCAACTCCAGCAGGCCGTCCTGCAGGTAGGTGCCCACCACGTCGCAGTTGCGAATCAGATCGTCCTCTTCGATCAGGTCGATCACCGCGGACGCAGTAACGCATGCCACCGGGTTCCCGCCGAACGTCGCGATGGTCGGACCCTGGTAGGCGTTCGCAATCTCCGGCGTCGCCACCGTCAGGCCGATGGGAAATCCGTTGCCCAGCGACTTCGCCGCGGTCAGGATATCCGGCTCAACCTCCCAGTGCTCGATGCCGAACCAGCCTTTGCCCGTGCGCCCCCAGCCGGTCTGCACCTCGTCGGCGATAAAGTCTCCGCCGTACTTCTTCACAATCGAAAACGCCATCTTGAAGTACTCCTTCGGCGGCGTGATGAACCCGCCCACGCCCTGGATCGGCTCGGCGATCATGCCGGCAATCGCGCCCGAGGTCGACGACTCGATCACCGCTTCGATGTCCTTGGCGCACGCAACCTCGCACTCGGGGTATGTCTTGCCCAGCGGGCAGCGGTAGCAATACGGGTTCATCGCGTGGACAATGCCCACCTGGTACGACGCCTTGCGCCACGAGGCAATGCCGGTCAGCGATCGCGTAATCGACGAGCGCCCGCTGTACGCATGACGCAGCGCAATAATCTCCAGCCGTCCGGTGTGCATGCGCGCGGAGTCGATGGCCGTCTCGTTGGCCTCGGAGCCGGAACTGGTGAAGAACGATTTCTCCAGCCGCCCCGGCGTAATCTGCGCGATCTTCTCCGCCAGCGCCGCCATCGTCTCATGCGGATACAGCGTGCTGGTGTGCCCCAGCTTGTCGATCTGCGCCTTCTGCGGGCCGGTAATGCGCGGGTTCGCATGGCCCACACCGACGGTTACGATGCCGCCAAAGAAATCCAGGTAGCGCTTCCCGTCCACGTCCCACACGTGTTGCATCTCGCCGCGCTCCAGCGGAAGCGGGTCGGCAAAATAGTTGGCGACTGCGGGGTAAACATATTTCTGCTTCTTGGCGACGATTTCTTTTCGGTCCATGCGGGCGCTATCCTCTCAGGCTCTGCGACAATCGCGTAAACAACTACTATACCCTGCCCTCCGCCCTGTTTTCTCCGCTCCTGCATCACCGCATCGTTCGCGTCAGGCCCGTTTCCGGGCCGCTATTTCTGGAACGTCGTCTCCGCCGTAGTCATCTTCACTGTCACCTGCGCCGGCGTCGGAAGCTGCGTGCTGTCCCATCCCCCGCCCAGCGCTTCGATCAACTCGACCGACGCCGTCATCGCCTGCGTATGCAGCGTCGTCAGCGTCTGTTGATCGCTCAGCAGCGTCTCCTGCGCGGTCACCAGGTCGATATACGGATCGATACCCGTCTGGTACCGCGCCGTCTCCAGGTCGACGAACCGCCGCGCAGAATCCGCCGCCGCCTGCTGCTGCACCAGTTGCTGCGACAGAATCCGCTCCGTGGCCAGGTAGTCTTCCACCTGCTGGAATGCACCCAGCACCGTCTGCCGGTAGCTGGCCACATCGGCGTTGTATACCTCGATGTACTGGTTCACCGTCGCCCGGCGCAGCCCCGCGTCGAACAGCGGTTGGGCCACCGATGCTCCTACCGACCAGAAGCGGCTTGGCCAGTTGAACAGGTTCCCGATCGTCGAGCTTTCAAAGCCGCCCGTCGCGCTCAAGGTCAGCGCCGGATAGAACGCTGCGGTCGCTACCCCGATCTCCGCGTTGGCCGCGGCCATCGACCGCTCCGACGCCGCAATGTCCGGCCTGCGCTCCAGCAACTGCGAGGGCACCCCGATCGGCACCGCCGGCGGAGCGGCATTCAGCGCCTTCACCGCAATGTTGAACGTGGAGGGGTCGGTCCCGATCAGCATCGCGATCGCATGTTCCTCTTCCGCCCGCGCCACCCCCAGGTTGGTCGCGGCGGCCTGCGCGTTCTCCAGCGTGTTTTCTGCCTCCACCACCGAAATCTCCGTGCCCACTCCCGTCTCATACTGTGCGCGGGTGTAGTCCAGCGACTTCTGGTCGTCGGCAATCGTCTGGTCGAATACCGCCTGCAGCGCATCCTGCCCGCGAATCTCGAAGAACGTAATCGCCAGCGTCGCCTGCTCGGTCAGCTTTTCGTTCTCCAGGTCCGCCTCGCTCACCTGCGCGTTGTATTGTTCCTCGCTGATCTGGTTGCGAACTTTGCCCCACAGGTCCGGCGCCCACGAAGCATCCAGCCCCATCGTCGTCACCGAGCTTTCCTTGCCGGTGTTCGCCGTCGACGCGTTCGTAAGGCTGCCGGAAGACAGTGACCGGTTGAACGAGGGTGCGGCCGTCAGCGTCGGAAAAAGCTGCGCCCGCGCCTGCGCAATCAACGTCCGTGCTTCCATGAAGTTCGCAAAATATACCTTGATGTTTTGGTTGTCGATGTTCAGCTTGTCTTCCAGCCCATTCAACTCCGGGTCGTTATAGATCTCCCACCACTTGCCGTGCAGCATCGCATCCTGCGGCTGCGCCACCTTCCAGTCGCCTGCGTTGGACGATGCCGCCGGCGTCTCCTTATACGCGGCTGGAGGCGCCTGCGCCATCGCCGGAGGCTGCTGGTACTTCGGGCCCACCCGGCAGCCCGCCACCAGCAGGGCCGCCAACCCGGAGGCAATTGCTGCGTATTGTCGAAAGCTACTCATAGTCTTTTGCATCCATCATTCACCAAGTTTATTCCGTCGTGGGCCCCAGCGCGCCCAGCTCCGCGCTGAACGTGTCCCGCTGCTGCCCCGTCACCTTCGCCCGCAGCCGGTCAAGCGCCAGGTAGACCACTGGAGTCGTGTACAGCGTCAGCGCCTGGCTCACCACCAGCCCGCCCACAATCGTGATCCCCAGCGGCCGCCGCAGTTCCGACCCCGTGCCCGTCCCGAACGCCAGCGGCAGAGCGCCAAACAGCGCCGCCGAGGTGGTCATCATGATCGGCCGGAAGCGCAGCATGCAGGCCTCGAAGATCGCGTCCCGCGTCGTCATGCCCCCTTCACGCTCAGCCTGCAGCGCAAAGTCGATCATCATGATCGCGTTCTTCTTCACAATCCCGATCAGCAGCACAATCCCGATAATCGAGATCACATTCAGGTCCTGCTTGAACATCATCAGCGCCAGCATCGCGCCCACGCTCGCCGACGGCAGCGTGGAGATGATCGTTAGCGGGTGCACCAGGCTCTCATACAAAATCCCCAGCACGATATACACCGCCAGCAGCGCCGTCGCCACCAGCGGCAACTCGCTGTTTAACGACTGTTGATACGCCTGCAGCGTGCCTGCAAAGAATCCACGCACCGTAGCCGGTGTGCCCAGCTTCTCCTGCATCTGGTCGATCGCCAGCGTCGCATCGCTCAGCGAATAGCCGCTCCCGAGATTGAATGACACCGTCACCGACGGAAACAGTCCTGTATGATTCAGGGCCAGCGGCGTCGTGCCTGCCTGCGCCTGCGCAACAGTGAAGATAGGAGTGTTTCCAGTTACCGTAGAGTTGGTCGGCGACGGATGAAGATACACATCCTTCAGGCCATCCGGCGTTGCCCAGTATTGCGGCGCCACTTCCAGCACCACGTAATACTGGTTCAACTGCGTGTAAATCAGCGAAACCTGAGACTGGCCAAACTCCGAGTAGAGCGCCGAATCCAGCGAACTGGCCGTCTGTCCCAGCCTCGCTGCGCTGACCCGGTCGTAGGTCATCAGTTGGTCCAGGCCGCCATTCTGCTGGTCGGAACTCACGTCCTGAAATCCCGGAAGCTTGGTCATCTCCTTCAGCAGCTTCGGCCCCCAGATCTGCAGGTCGCTCACGTTGTCCGCCTGGATCGTGTACTGATACATGGCGTTGCTTCCCCGCCCGCCGATGCGCAGGTCCTGCGACGCCTGCAGGAACACCGACGCTCCGGTAATCCGGTTCAACGGCCCCCGCAGCCGGTTGATCACGTCCGCCGCGCCGGAGTTCGGCCCCCGCTGATTCAGCGGCTTCAGAATCACAAACACGCCACCCGTGTTGGTCGCCCCGCCGCCGCCCGTGAACCCAATCACATTCTGCACCGCCGGGTCCTTCATGATCACGTGCTGCACCTGCAGCAGGGTCGCGTTCATCGCAGGATACGAAGAGTCCTGCGGACCGCGCATATTCCCCTGCAGCGCGCCGGTGTCCTGCTGCGGGAAAAAACCCTTCGGAATCTTGAAGACAATGGCCACATTCAGCGCGATCGTCAGCCCCAGCGCGGTCAGCACCAGTGCCGGATTGTCCAGCATCCAGCGCAGGCTCCTCCGGTAAAAGTTCAGAATCCACTGGAAAAATCTCTCCGACTGGTTGTAAAGAAACCCATGCTTGCGATTGCGCTCGCTCTTCAGCAGGTGCGCGCACATCATCGGCGTCGTCGTCAGCGAGATCACCATCGACACCAGAATCGCCGTGGACAGCGTGATCGCGAACTCGCGAAACAGCCGGCCCACAATGCCCCCCATCAAAATCAGCGGAATAAAAACCGCGATCAGCGACATGCTGATCGTCACCACCGTAAAGCCGATCTCTTTGGCCCCCCGCAGGGTCGCCGCGAACGGCTCCATCCCGTCTTCAATGTGGCGCGAGATGTTCTCCATCACCACAATTGCATCGTCCACCACAAAGCCTGTCGAAATCGTCAGCGCCATCAGCGACAAATTGTCCAGTGTGTAGCCGCACAGGTACATCACGCAAAACGTGCCGATCAGCGACGTAGGCACCGCTACCGCCGGAATCAGCGTCGCTCGTGGATTGCGCAGAAACACAAACACCACCAGGATCACCAGCCCAATCGACACCAGCAGCGTTCTTTCCACCGTCCTCACCGACGCGCGAATCGTCGTGGTGCGGTCCATCACCACGGTCGTGTTCACTCCCGATGGAATCGACGCCTCCAGCGACGGAAGCTGCGCATACACCCGGTCCACCGTGTCGATGATGTTCGCGCCCGGCTGACGGAAGATCTGCAGCGTGATCGCGCGCTTGCCGTTCAGGAAGCCGCCCGCGCGCACGTTCGACACCGAGTCGATCACATCGGCCACATCCGACAGGCGCACCGCCGACCCATTCTTGTAGCCGACGATCAAAGGCTGGTAGTCTGCGGCCTGCGATATCTGCCCGTTGACCACAATATCTTCGCTCACATTTCCGTCGCTGACCTGCCCCCGCGCCAGATTCGTGTTCTGCAGCCGCAGCACCCCTTGCAGGCTGGCCATCGTCAGGCCGTAGCTCGCCAGCTTGTTGGGATTCACCTCTACCCGCACTGAGGGCAGTGCGCCGCCCCCCGCATTCACCTGCCCCACTCCCTGGATCTGCGAGATCTTCTGCACCATGATGGTGGAGGCTACGTCGTACACCTTGTCCGGCCCATACACGTCGCTCGTCAGCCCGATCATCATGATCGGTGTGTCCGCCGGATTCACCTTCCGGTACGTCGGGTTGCCCGGTAGGTTCGCCGGCAGATACGTCCGCGCCGCATTGATCGCCGCCTCCACGTCGCGCGCCGCGCCGTCGATGTTCCGGCTCAGGTCGAACTGGATCGTGATTCCGGTCGAGCCCAATCCGCTCGACGAAGTCATCTCCGTCACTCCCGCGATGTGCCCGAACTGCCGCTCCAGCGGCGTGGCCACTGACGATGCCATGGTCTCCGCGCTCGCGCCCGGAAGCCCCGCATTCACTGAGATGGTCGGAAAATCCACCTGCGGCAGCGGAGCCACCGGAAGCACCTGAAACGCAATCGTCCCCGCGATCGCAATCGCCACCGTCAGTAGCGTAGTCGCTACCGGCCGGTGGATGAATGGCGCCGAGATATTCACGGCTGTCCCGCCGGTCCCGCCCCGTCGGCTGCGGGTGAGAGGCCTTCCCTGTTCCCGGTTCCCTGTTCCCTGTTCCCCGGCTTGTGCGAGAACCGGTGCGCCAGGTTGTCAAAGAAAATGTAGATCACCGGCGTGGTGTACAGCGTCAGCACTTGGCTCACCAGCAGGCCGCCGACAATGGTAATGCCCAGCGGCCTGCGCAGCTCCGATCCAATGCCCGTCCCAAAGGCCAGAGGTATGCCGCCCAGCAGCGCCGCCATGGTCGTCATCATGATCGGGCGGAAACGGATCAGGCACGCATCGTAGATCGCATCAGTCGAGCTCTTGCCTTCGTGCCGTTCCGCTTCCAGCGCAAAGTCCACCATCATAATGCCGTTCTTTTTCACAATGCCGATCAACAGCACAATCCCGATGATTGCCACAATGCTCAGGTCCTGCTTGAACAGGATCAGTGCCAGAAACGCGCCCACCCCAGCCGACGGCAGCGTCGAAAGAATCGTAATCGGATGGATGAAGCTCTCGTACAGTACGCCCAGCACAATGTACACCGTCACCAGCGCCGCCAGGATCAGCAGCGGTTCATTCGACAGCGAGTTCCTGAACGACGCCGCCGTGCCCTGGAAGTCCGCCTGCAGGCTCTTCGGCATGTTCATGCTCTGCTGCAGATTGTCGATGTCCGTAATGGCCGAGCCCAGTGACGCGTTCGGCGCAAGGTTGAACGAGACCGTAATCGACGGGAACTGCCCCTGGTGCGTGATTGAGAGCGGCTCCGTCGTCGTCTCAAAGTGTGAGAACGCGCTCAGCGGAATCGCGTTGGCGTGGGTGGAGCTCGTAGTACCGGCCGAGTTCGCCCCGCTGGTCGACGCGGTCGCACCCGCGGTAATCACTCGTGCCGGCGGCGCCAGTGTGTTCGCTGTCGGCGTGTACAGCGTGGACGCGGTCTGGGCATTCGACCCCGCCGACGTCGATCCGTTCCCCGATGACGTCGAAGCCCCCGCCCCGGAGGTGCCCGCCGCTGCGTTGGCCTGGATAAAGATATGGTTCAGCTTGTTCGGATCCAGTTGAAACTGCGGCTCTGCCTCCATGATCACGTGATACTGATTCAGTTGCGTATACATCGTGTTGATCTGGCGCTGGCCAAACGCATCGTACAGCGTCTGGTCCACCGTCGTCGGCGCAATCCCCAGCCGCGATGCCGTCACCCGGTCAATCACCAGCGACACCGCCAGCCCGCCCGTCTGCTGGTCGGTCGCCACATCCTCCACTCCCGGCAACTGTTTCATCTTGTCCACAAACAGGTTCGTCCACAGGTTCAGCTCATTCTGATCCGGGTCCTCCAGCGTGTACTGGTATTGGGTGCGGCTCACCCGGTCATCCACCGTGATGTTCTGCACCGGCTGCATGAAAAGCGTCACATCCCCAATCTTGTCCAGCGACGGCTCCATCCGCCGGATCACGTCGGCCGCGCTCAGGTCGCGCTGGTTCAGCTGCTTCAGGTTGATCGACATCCTGCCGCTGTTGGTCGTCGTATTCGTGCCGTCTGCACCAATGAAGGAGGACAGGCTTTCCACCGCCGGATCTTGCAGAATCACGTTCGCCAGCGCCTGTTGCTTCTTCGCCATCCCCTGCGTGCCGATCGTCTGCGGCGCCTGCGATATCGCCTGGATCACCCCCGTGTCCTGCACCGGGAAGAATCCCTTGGGAATGTAGTTATACAGATAGACCGTCAGCGCCAGTGTCCCCACCGCTACCAGCAGCGTAATCGTCTGGTAGCGCAGAACCACCTTCAGCGTCCTTCCATAAAACGCAATCATCGAATCGAACGCGCGTTCCGAAGCCCTGAACAGACGCCCCTGCTGCGCCTCCGGATTGTGCTTCAGAATGCGCGACGCCATCATCGGCGTCAGCGTCAACGACACGATCGCGGAGATGATGATCGTCACCGCCAGCGTCACCGCAAACTCGCGGAACAGACGCCCCACCACATCGCCCATAAACAGTAGCGGGATCAGCACTGCCACCAGCGACACCGTCAACGAAACAATGGTGAACCCGATCTGCTCCGCGCCCTTCAGCGCCGCCTGCATCGGCGTGTCGCCTTCCTCCAGGTACCGCGAAATGTTCTCCACCATCACGATCGCGTCGTCCACCACGAACCCCGTCGATATCGTCAGCGCCATCAGCGACAGGTTGTCCAGGCTGTAGCCCAGCATGTACATCGCCCCGCAGGTGCCCACCAGCGATAGCGGCACCGCCACGCTGGGGATGATGGTCGCGTACAGGCTCCGCAGAAACAGGAACATCACCATCACCACCAGGAACACCGTCAACAACAGTTCAAACTCAACGTCGTCCACCGATGCCTGAATGGCCGTCGTCAGGTCGGTCAGGGTCGTCACCGTAACCCCCTGGGGCAGGTTCAGCTCCAGTTGCGGCAGCAACAGCTTGATGCTCCGCACTACCGTGACCGTGTTGCTTCCCGGCTGCCGCTGCACGTTCACAATGATCGCCGGCGTCTGCGTCGGCCCCGTCTTGCCCGTCTCCGCAAATCCCACCCACGCCGCCTGGGTGGTGTTCTCCACTCCATCCACGATCTTGGCAACGTCGGTCAGCATCACCGGCGCACCGTCGCGGAACGCTACCACCACCTGCTTGTAATCCGCGCTATTAACCAACTGGTCGTTCGAGTCGATCTGAAAGTCCTGGTGCGGGCCGTCGAAGTTCCCCTTCGCCGCATTCACGCTCGCGCTGCTCACCGCCGACCGCAGGTTCTCCAGATCGATCCCGTACGACGACAGCGCCGTCGGGTTCGCCTGGATGCGCACCGCCGGCTTCTGGCCGCCGCTGATGCTCACCAGCCCCACTCCACTCAGTTGCGAAATCTTCGGCGCCAGCCGCGTATCCACCAGGTCCTCCACCTGAGACAGTGGAAGCGTGCCCGACGTTACCGCCAGCGTCAGCACCGGAGCGTCGGCCGGGTTCGTTTTGCTGTAAATCGGCGGCGCCGGCAGGTTCGCGGGCAGGAAGCTCTGCGCTGCATTGATCGCCGACTGCACTTCCTCTTCCGCAATGTCGATATTCAGGCTCAGGTTGAACTGCAGCACAATTACCGAATTGCCGCCCGAGCTGGTCGACGTCATCTGGCTCAGCCCTTGCAACTCTCCGCACTGACGCTCCAGCGGAGCCGTCACCGTCGTTGCCATCACGTCCGGACTGGCCCCGGGATAAAACGTCAGAATCTGAATCGTCGGATAGTCAACCTCCGGCAGAGCCGACACCGGCAGTTGCGTATAGGCCACAATGCCAACCAACATGATCGCCGCCATCAGCAGCGACGTCGCAACCGGACGCAGAATAAAGGGGCGCGACGGACTCAAGGGGTGGTACTCCCACTGGGAGCTGCGCTCCCGCTTTTGCCTTTGCCTTTGCCGCCGGCCCCGCCGGAAGATCCACTTCCGCCGGCGCCGGCATTACCCGCAGTCGCGGTCGAAATCGTAATCGGAGTCTTGTCCTGCAGCTTGTCGAAACCGCTGGTCGCCAGAACGTCGCCAGGATTGATATTCGTCACCTGCGCCGTGTCCCCATCGGTTACTCCCACCGTGATCGGTTGCAGGTGGGCCACGTTGTCCTTCAGTACATACACAAACGCGGCTTGGCCGTTATGCTGCACCGCCGCCGTCGGAATCAGGGTCACGCCACTCAACATCTGCACCAGCAAATGCGTGTTCACAAACTGGTTCGGAAACAGCGAAGAGTCCTTGTTCGCGAATTGGGCCCGCGCTTGCACCGTGCCCGTCGTCGTATCGATCTGGTTGTTCAGCGTCAGCAGCGTTCCCGTCGCCAGCTTCTTCACATTGTCATGGTCGTACGCATCCACCGTCAGCTTGGCCTTCTTCCGCATCTGCGGCAGAATCTGCCCCAGCGTGTCTTCCGTAACCGTAAACACCACCGTAATCGGCGTGATCTGCGTAACCACTGCCAGCACCGTGCTTCCATTCGCCGTAACCACGTTCCCCGGATCGACCACCCGCAATCCCACCCGGCCCGTAATCGGCGAAACAATGTGGCAGAACTCCACCTGGATCTTGTCGTAATCGACCGTTCCCGTGTCGTTCTTCACCGTCCCCTGGTCCTGTTCGACCAGCTTCTCCTCATCGTCCACCGTCTGTTTCTGAATTGCGTTCCGCGCCCACGCCGCCTGGTAGCGCGTAAGGTCCATCTGCGCCTGCGCCAGCAGCCCCTGGTCCCGTTCCAGCACCCCCTGTGCCTGCAGCAGAGTCGCCTCATACGGTCGCGCATCGATGTCGATCAGCGCGGCGCCCTTCTGCACCATCTGCCCCTCGGTGAAGTGCACCGCCGTCACGATCCCGTTCACCTGGCTGGTAATCACCGAGGTATACACCGGCGTCACCGTGCCGATGGAATCGATATAGACCCCGATGTTCCCCTGCTTCGCCGTGGTCGCCGTCAGGTTTACCGCCCCTCCAGCCGCGCCGCGCCGCCCCGTCGGCGCACTTTGCGTCTGCTGCCGCTGGCGCAAGACCAGGAAGAACCCAGCCGCGAAGAATAGCAGCAACACAATCCAGACCAACACACGAACTCCCTTGCGCCGCGGTTTCTCCGGCTCAGTCGAGGAGGAAAGTTTAGATTCGGGATCGATTTCGGCCTGCGGATGCTGATTTGGTTCAGGTTGCAATGCTATCTCCTGTCGAAGCACGGAGGGCGGGGCTTCCCCTGCGCAACTTGTGGCTACTGGAGTTTGACGAATCACCCCCGCTCTTTAGTTGCAAGAGTCTCGTTCAAAGGGTCCCCGGAAAGACGGGCAAAAAACGACTCGAAATGTCCCTCCACATCATATCTCAGGTCGGCAGCGCCCCTGTTCCGTCCCTCTCATGCACCCAACCCCCGCGAATAACTCGGCTTGCTGCCGAAGAACTCGGCTTGGTACTGAAGAAACTCACCTTGGCGCTAAGAAACTCGGCCTTATAAGATAGGCCGGGACTTCAGTCCCGGCAACTAGGGGCACAGAATCAGAACGGGCTTCTCAAATCTTCCGCGGCTGAGATACACCGCCTTAGAGTACCCCGAGGCTGGTAGCCTGAGGCTTAAGCCTCAGGTCTCCTCGGGTCTCACAATCACCACTAAATGGAGCGGGCTTTAGCCCCTGGGGCATGCTTTCGCTATCAGTACGGGTTCTCAAATCTCCCGCGGGTGAGATAAGCCGCCTTAGGGTACCCCGAGGCTTCAGCCTCGGGTCTCACAATCACCACTAAATGGAGCGGGCTTTAGCCCCTGGGGCATGCCCCTAACCCTCCCGCGGCACCGTGCGCGCCCCCGCGAACAACAGCACCGTCGCAATCACCATCGTCACCAGCGTCAGCCCCAGGCCCGTAGCCAGCGTCGAGCGGTCGCTGACCATCCCGATCAGCCGCGGCGACGGTGTGTCGCCCAGCGCATGAATCAGGAAAAGCTCCATCGCGATCGCCGTCGCCCGCACCGCCGCCGGCACCGCGTTCACGATGGCCGCATTCAGCGGTCCCGTTCCCAGAAAGATGCAGAACATCGCAATCCCCAGCGCCGGCAGCATCGTCACCCGTGGCCCAAAGAAGCACAGCACCCCAAATGGAACCGTCAGCAGCGCCGACCACGCCGAAATCAGATACAAAGCCCGGTGGTTCGTCCGCAGCCATATCTGCGCCAGCCATCCCCCGATCGCCGTCCCTCCCAGCCCAGTCGCCGCCGTAATTCCACCCAGCGTCAGCCCTACCGTATTCGGCGAGAAGCCCGACCGCTGCAAAAAACTCGGCATCCACGCCGAAATCCCGCCCAGCGAAAACGTAATCGCCGCCATCCCCAGCGTCGCGTACAAATACGGCGGATTCCGCCCCAGCGTCCGCCCCACCGTCTCAATCGACTCCACCAGGCGCAGAATAGGGTTCCGAATCCCCACAATCTCCGCGTCAATCGCCTCGTCCAGCCGCCGGTTCACCCCCGTGTCCGAAGCCCCCCGCCGCGGCTCCCGCAGCAGGAAGAACACCAGCAACGCAATCACGAATCCCGGGACCGCCGACACATAAAACGGCACCCTCCATCCCCACCGCGCACCCACCAGCTCCGCAATCAGATACCCCAGCGCCGCGCCCACCGGGATCGCCGTGTAGAAAATCGTCAGCACCCGGTTGCGGTCCTCCTCCGGGTAGAAGTCGGCCAGCAGCGCCGGCGCATAGATTCCCAAACTCGCCTCGCCGATCCCCAACACCGCGTGGCGCAGCAGCAGCGAGTCAAACGCATGCACCGTGCCCGTCAGCACATTGACCGCGCTGATCAGCAGAGCGCACACGATGATCAGCGGCTTGCGCGCGAACCGGTCGCCCAGCCACCCGGTCAGCGGCGCCGCGCACATATAAGTCAGGAAGAACCAGAAGGTAATCGACCCGATCTGCGCATCGCTGACGTTGAACTCGCGCTTCACCTGCTCCTGCACCCCCGGCAGAATGTACCGGTCGATGTAGTTCACAAAGTTCAGCGCCGTCAGCAGCACCAGCGCCGTCGTCGCCCCCGCCACAGACGGAATCGGAAGCCCACCCCTGCGCTCTGCTGCAAGCTCGCCAGCCATCACTCGCCGAGCATAGCAGGCAGCGCACCCAGAACGCTCACCGCGCCTCGTTAAGGGCACGGCTTCAGCCGTGCCGTAAAACCCACATAATGATCACGGCTTTAGCCGCTGAGGTCACTGTTTGTGGCCAAAGAAACCTTTCAGCACCCTCTGAAAGCCCGACCTATCGCTTGACCCTGAAGAAGTACGATTATCTCGAGAATTCAAAACCTGGCTAGATTCGCGCCCCACGCCACCTACTTCACCACCGGCCTCGGCCAAGTCGCCTCCACCACCGTCGCAATCCCCCCACGCGGCCGGAAGTCCCCCACCACCTTCGCCCACACCGGGTCGCACGACTTCACCACGTCATTCAGAATCTGATTGACGATATTCTCCTGAAAAATCCCAAGGTTCCTGTACGTGAACAGGTATTCCTTCAGGCTCTTCAGCTCCATGCACTGCTCGCGCGGCATGTACCGAATCGTGATCCGCCCAAAGTCCGGCAGCCCGGTCTTCGGGCACACCGACGTAAACTCCGGGTCGTCCACCAGGATTTCGTATGCCGGAAACTGGTTCGCCCACGTATCGATCGAAGGAAATTTTGTGTCGAGCCCGGCGGCCGCATGCTCGTCGGTGTAGCCCGTCTTCTGGGTGTGCATTCCCTTATTCTAGCTGCCTCAGTCGTGCCGCCCCAGCGTTGGCCGGTCGTCGCCGGAACTCGCAGGATTGTTCGGATCGTTGTTGCTCCCGCCCACTCGCCGCAGCGTCGGCTTATTGTCATTGCCCTTGTCGTTCAGCTTCCGCTTGTTCTCGATCCGCGCCAGCCGCCCTTTGATGTCGTCGAACTCGCTGGTCGTCACCACATAGTCCGGCTTGGCCGGCATAATCGTCGCAATCTCTTCTTCCGAGTGCGCAATCCGGTCCGGCGTCTGCGGGTGGTCCGCAAATACCTTCGCAATCGCCCCCGGCTTATGCTTCTCCAGCGCGTCAATCTTCTCGAAGAACTGGATAAACGCCTGCGGGTCGTACCCCGCCTTGTACATGTACTGCAGGCCCAGGTAGTCCGCCTCCGCCTCGAACTCACGCGAGAATTCCAGGAAGCTGATCGGGATCGCCAGTTGCGACGCCTCGTAGATCCCATACCCGGTCCAGGTCCCGTAAGTGATGATCTCCAGCGGGATCGATCCGATCTCCATGTATCCCAGCCGTGTCATCTCGCGGGCCGCATGGTGTGCGCATACATGCGCCGTCTCGTGGGCCATCACCCCGGCCAGCTCGGCTTCTTCGTCCGCCGCCATAATCAGCCCCGAGTTCACGTAGAAAAACCCGCCCGGCAGCGCCATCGCGTTAATCTCGTCTGAGTCGATCACCTTAATCGTGAACGGGACCTTGCAGTCCGAATTCTTCACGATGTTCTGCCCGATGCGGTTTACATACTCCGTCACCACCGGGTCCGTGATCAGGTGCGCCGACTTCTCGATCTCCATCGAGTACTGTTTGCCCGTGCCGATCTCCCAGTTGGTGGAGAACCAGTTCCCCAGCCCGCGCCCGCCGATGTTGCGGTTGCCCACCGCGTCCACATCGTCTTCGCTGCCCTTCTTGATGTGCGGGTCCAGAGCCTCGCCCGGAGACGGCAGCGCATCGCTCTTCGCGGTTGTGGCATCCGCCTTCGCATCGGCCTTGCTGTCAGTCGAACTCCCTGACCCGCCCTTGTCCCCGCTGGTCTTGTCCCCGCTGGTCTTGTCCCCACCCGTCTGGTTCGCTCCCGCCTGGTCCGAACCATTGCTCCCAGACCCATTGCCCGCAGGCGCATTGCTGGTAGAGTTGTCGTTCGGCACCCCGAACTGCGGCCGGTCCCCGCTGTTGCTCGACCCGCTCGCCTGGCCGCCCGTCGTGGCCGCCGGAGCGCTCTGCGCCGCCGGCGTTCCCGGTTGCGAACCCGGCTGCGGCGAATTGCTCGGTGCCGTAGCCGCTGGCGCCGTAGAAGTCGTGGATTGTTGAGCGTAGGCGCTCGTCGCGAAGGCAAGCGCAGCGACGGTAAGCAGGGCGGCAAGGCCGAACTGGATTCGTGAACGCATGTTCTTTCTCCGGACAGGCCGCGCACCCTGCAAACGGGCGCAGCTCAGCACTTCATTAGACGAAGTATGCGCCTTTCCGGTTACCTTTACCAGACTCCACCTCACCCACCAGCCGTCATCCCTCCAACCCCGAGCCTGCGAGGGCCAGAATCGCCGTGCTCTCTCTTTTTTACTCTGTGTGCTCTGTGATTCGCTTTTGCTCTCGCCCGGCCCGTAAACCTCTCACCCCACAAGGGATACCGCGCCCCCTCACCAACTGCTGTACTCGCTCCCATCCATCGCCGTCTTCTGCGTGCACGAGTGCACATCGTAGATGCCCCCCGAATCCGTCTCGTCGATGCTCCCCAGCGTGTCCGACTGGGTCGTAATCCAGCAATCCGCGCTCTTGGAGAAAGGCTCTATCGGGATGGCCCGGATATAACCCGCCGTCACCAGGTCGTCCAGTGTCTGCGGAGCCTTCTCCTTGTCCACCGTGTACGAGCCGATCGCATCCCGCATCACCCGCAGGTCCGCCTTCAGCACCGCTTCCTTCGCGTTCTGCACATTGCGTACGTACGCCGGAATGGCCATCGCCGCTAGCGTCGCAATGATGATCATCACGATCATCAACTCCAGCAGCGTAAACCCGGCCTCGATATTGCTCGCAGTACTATCCTTGGACGCCGCGGCAACTACCGCACCGCCCTCGAACCGCGAACCTCGAACCTCGAACCTGTCTACCATGTGCTGTACTTGGTCCCGTCGATGGCTGTGCCCTGGCTCTTGCTATACACATCAAACACGTTTTGCCCGCCCCACGAATCCGTGTCCGCGTCGTCCTGGTTCGATCGCATCCCCCACTCCGTCGACTTGGTCATCGGGTCCATCGGAATCGCGCGCAGGAACCGCACCTTCTTGGTCTGAATGTCCACCCCGTCCACCAGCGTCTGCAGGTCCGGCGGATATCCCATACTGTCGGCTTTGATTTGCATCCCGCCCTTGTCCGCCGCGTCCTTGTACCGGTCGATGGCGTCGCGCATCTCCCACAGCGCCCGCCGCAGCTCGCGTTCCTTCTCCCGCTTCACCTGGAAGCGCGCCACCGGCACTGCCATGGTCGCCAGAATGCCCACAATCGCCACCGTAATAATCAGCTCAACCAGCGTCAACCCTGATTCAGGTCCAAAACACCGGGTGCTGCGTGCAGCTTTTCGCATGCGCTGATCTTCGCCTGTCCCTGGTCCCTCGAACCTCGAACCTTGAACCTCGAATCTCATGCATCGCCTCACTTCACATGCACCACGCCCTGCACGCCGACCGCGGGCAGGTTGGCCTGGATGCTGTTCTTGGCGCCGACCTTTACCAGCGCGATGTTCGTGTCCCCCGCGCCGATGGCTTTGAACGTAAGCGTGCACACTTGGCCGTCTCCATTCACACCGCCGACTCCCGGTGGGCGCGAGGCGGTGATCGTCACCAGCCCATTGCCGTCGTCCCGGTGCACCAGCGCCACCGGCTGGCCGTCGCCGCCCAGCAGTCCGCCGGCCTCCACATTCACAAGTTGCAGCACCTTCGGATCGAACCCGACCTGCAGCGGAACCGAGAACACGTCGTGCGCGTTCGTCAGCACCACCGACGCGGTAAACGTGCTCCCCAACGCCTGCGTCGAGTTCGGCGGTGCTACGGCCAGCGACACCGGCTGCAGCGACACCGAGGCTGCCGCGCTGCTCGCGGGCGGCGGCGCTCCTGCGCCCGGCGTGGGCGGTGTCGGCGGCAGAACCTGTTGTTTCATCTGCTGCACCATCGCGTTGGCTGCATTGGCTGCGGTAGTGGGGCTCGCGGCCGGGGTCGGCACAGCCTGCGCGCTATCCGGGAACAGCTTGTCCAGCGGCGTCTCCGACGGACGAAGCTCGATATTCCCCAGCGTCCCGGTGTCGATCGCGCGCGTGTTCACCGGCGTCAGCACCGACTCGCGAACGATGTGCGGGATCAGGATGAACACCACTTCATCCTGCTGGTTCTCTTTATAGATCGAGCCGAAAAAGTACTTCAGAAACGGAATATCCGACAGCCCCGGCGTCCCGCTGTTGGTATACGTGTCCGACTTGGTCAGAATCCCCGCCAGTAAACATGGCTCGCCGTCGCGCAGTTGCAGGGTGGTTGAGCTTTCCCGCTGGCCGATGATCGGCTCCGTGACCCCCGAAATCGTCACTTGCCCGCTCTGCGTGGAGTTGGTCACGTCCAGCTTCAGAGATACCTCGCGGTCCAGATGGATGGTCGGCGTCATATCGATGGTCACGCCCACATCGATATACGTGAACTGCGTCTGTACGCCGATCCCGGCCGTGATGCCGGTAGCCGCGCCCGCCGAGTACGACCCGGTCGCAATCGGAATCCTCGACCCGATCTTCATTTTCGCGTTCTGCCCGTCCGTCGCCCGGATGCTCGGATTCTGCAGCACCCGCGTGTCCGAGTCACTCAGCAGCGCGTTCACCGTGCCCCCGCCCAGCGACACCGAAAAGTTGGTCGCATTCAGATTGCCCAGCGTGTTCAGCGTCAGGCCGCTGGTGGGAGGCGTACTCGTAGTGCCGGTGGTGCTGCTGGTTTGCGTAGTGGTCGCATTGCTCGCCGTCGGCGTCAGCCCGAACGACTGCGGCAGCGTAATCCCCAAATTGCGGATCTTGTCCCGGTTCACCTCCAGGATGGCCACATCCACCACCACTTCGGCTTTGGTCCGGTCGAAATCGTTCAGCAGTTTCTCCGCCAGCAGCAACTGTTGCGGCGGCGCCCGCACCACAATCGCGCCCTGCGAAATCACCAGGTACACCTTGTCATCCGGGGACAGCACATTCCGCAGCGCCGCCACCACTTCGTTGGCGTCTGCCTGTTGCGCAGCATTGGTCAGAAAAAACGTCTGCACCGCAAATTCATCCAGATCGTGGTGCTTGTTCGTCGTGTTCGCCGCCACAAAAATGGTGTCCTGCGTAATCGGCTTGTAGAACGTCCCCGCAATCGTTCCCACAATCCGCAGCGCATCCGCCAGGCTCACGTTCAACAGGTCCACCGGGATCCGCTTGGACTGGTAGTCGGGATCGAACAGCACGTTCAGCCCGGCCAGCTTGCCGATCGCGATGTAGATGTCTTTCGTGTCCCCCACCGTGTGCAGCGTGATCAGGTCGGACGACACCGGCTTCAGCGTAATCGGCCCGGAAACATCGCCCACATCGCGCAGCACCGCATTCGATTCAGCCGTCCCCGGCGGTGGCGCCGCAGGCGTGCCCTGCTGCTTGTCCTGGCGCTCGGTGATCACGATCTCCTGCGCCGCCGCCTCGTTGCCCGGATCGATCTGCAGCGCCCGCGTGAACTGGTTTAGCGCGCCCCCGATATCGCCGCTCTGCCGCAGCACCCGGCCACGGTCCACGTGCTGCGCCGCTGCCTGGAACCGCATCCGGTCCAGCCGCGCCGTGTAGCGCATGTCCTTCAGGTCTTTGTTGTGCGCCTTCAGGTAGTCCTCGTAGGCGGTGTCGAAGTCCTCGCGCAACTCCGCCGTCTGGCCCCGCTTGTTCCAGGTGCTGGCGCTCTGCGCCCGCGCAGCCGGGCCAAACACAACTCCGGCCAGCAACACCAACAACCCCGCGAGACCGGTTCGAGCCAAAGACGTGGAGAGCCTTGATGTCAACAATGGGAACCCGCGAGTCATGCCTGTGTGTTGTGCGTCCTTTGCATCGAATCTGTATGGCTGTTGGACGGCCCTCCGCCTGCCCGTCCGCCCATCCTCTGCGTAAGCTGCTAGAGACGGCAAACCATCCACTTGCCCAGATCCGTCCGCTGCTGTCCCTCGTGCCCGGCAGCCGAATTCACTGGACTGGCTGGACTCTGGCGATTGTAACATTCGCATCACGTTCAAGCCCCTCGAAATTTCTTCCACTGCGGTCGTTTCCGTTGCTCCTGAAAATGGCAGCTATGGTCGTTTGTCGGTTAGACGTTCCCCGTCCCCACAAGTGAGTCGCCCCGGTTCCCTCATGTTAAACTTGGGTGTTCGGATTCGCACCGTAGCCGCCCTTTCTGTGCCCCTTCCTCGCTGCAACGCCTCCCATGCCCCGCTCCCTCTCCAATCCGACCGTCGCCGCCCAGCCCAAATCCGCGCCCAAACCCAAGGACCGCGACCCCGTCGCCTCCGGCCAGCGCGACGCCGCCTACAACCGCGCCGCCGGCCACAACTACGCCCTCTCCGACCGGTTCGAGGCCGGCGTCGCCCTCCGCGGCACCGAGGTCAAATCCATCCGCGAGGGCAAAGCCAACCTCAAGGACGCCTACGGCCTGCTCAAGGATGGCGAAGTTTTCCTGCTCAACGCCCACATCGGCCCCTTCTCGCACGGCAACGCCATGAACCACGACTCGCTGCGCACCCGCAAGCTGCTGCTGCATAAATCCGAGGTCCGCAAGCTCGAGGTCGCGTCCCGCCAGAAGGGCTTTACCCTCATCCCCACCCGCCTCTACTTCCGCAACGGCCGCGTCAAGTGCGAGCTCGCCCTCGCCAAGGGCAAGCAGGAGTGGGACAAGCGCGCCACCGAACGTAAGCGCGAAGCCGACAACGAAGCCCGCGCCGCCGTCGCCCGCAGCCAGCGCCGCTAACCCCATCAGCCCTCAAGCTGACAGCGGCAGCTAGACCCAAAAGAGGGACCGGCAGAACAGTGAGGCTCAAAGAAACCTCTGTGTTCTCTCCTCTCTGCTCTGTGTACTCCGTGATTCGCTCTTGCCGAGGCCATCTACCGCATCGGCGCCGCCGCCGCAGCCGGCTCCACCGGATCGCCCCCAGGCAAATGCCCCGGCCCATCCTCCAGATCGTCCACGTTGAACACCACCGCATCCTTGGGCAGTTTCATCCGGCCCTTGGCCAGGTACGCCACCACCACCGCACCAGTTACCTCCGGACTCAGTACCGCCATCGGCAACAAATACTTCTTGCTCTTCACCAGCGACTCCGCCACTCCGTCTACCGGGTGGCTCCGCGGCACGCTCCCCGCCACCTGCGGAATCACGAACGCCGACATCTCCACCTCGGGATGCTTCTGCCCATACTTCACCAGCGACTTCGCCACCTGCTTCGGCGTCGTCATTCCCAGGTCGGCCACGATGCTGCGATGCACCGCGTGCGGAAGGTAGATGTCCAGCACCACCCGCGAGAAGTCCGCGCAGTTGTGGAAGAACATGTTGAAATGCCCCTTGTTCCTCCGGTCGTTGAAGATGGCGATAAACCGCGCATCCTGCTCCGCCGTGCTCTTCACCTGAAAGCCGTGGAGCGTGCGGTCGTACGCCGACCCCACCAACTGCGTCCAGTCGCCGTCCGGCATCCCGCCATTCTTGTCGTCCGGCGCCAGCATCTCCAAGTGCTCGCGCCGGTACGCATCGCGCAGCCCAGCCACCTTCGCCTTGTCCACCCACACCGGCACCTCGCTCGCATCCTCCACCGAATACAAATACGGAATCAGCGGCACCGCAATCCAGTCGTACCCCTCAATCCGGTGGTAGCGGCTGATCACCACGCCAAACTCGCCCGGCTGGCACTCCCGCAGCTCAATCGGCGACGCCGCGCACACATGGCTCAGATACACCGCCGCATGCCCGGTCGGATCGAACGCGCCCAGATCGCCGTAGGGCTCTTCCATCAGCAGCGCCACCGACGCACCCGCGCTCGCCGCCCCTGCCAGCAATAACGCCAGCACCGCCCCCGCGCGCCCCAGCCGCCAGCCCCAGGCGCAAGCCCGCCGCATACCCCGGACACGGCTCTCCCGTTGGCGCTTCATGTCTCTCATCCATAATTGGATGCAGTCGCCCCTCACAAATGCCTCTCAACCTCACAACGTCCCAATCCTGTTATTCTGCTGCACTTTGGAAGCAAACCCGATCCCCGTCCCGAGGTTGCGCACGTCGCCGGTGGCTCTTTAGAGGCTGGTTCAGGCCCGTCTTGCTCGAAATAGCCCGGGTTTCAAAAACTGCGGGAATACACCGTCTCGCTTAAGGGCACGGCTTCAGCCGTGCCGTTAGCTTCCCGTTTACGACTCGGCTTTAGCCGCTGAGGTCATCGTTTCGGGTGAGCCCCTCGGCTATCTCATTGCGGCTTCGCTGGCTGCTGCTGCGCCTGTTGCAATCGCTGCAGTTGCTGGAAGATCTCCTGCGGCGTCTGCGCGGCCCCCGGCGCCGCCGTACCCGTGGCTGGCCCCGCGCTGCTGTTCGCCCCCGCCTGCGGAGTCGCCACGGTCACCTCTGCCGGCGGAGCAGGCGGCGTTTCTCGCGGCGGCGCTTCTTCTCTCCGGTCCTCATCGTCTCCCGCTGGCTGATCGTCATCCAATCCCGGAGCATTCGGATTCGGTGGCGTCGGGCCGCCCATCCGCACCGTCAGGATCAGTTCCGCCGGCGCCTTCGCCGCGTTCTCCCGCAGCAGCATATTGCTGCCCGTCCCATCCAGCAGGCTCCCCAGGATCTCGGCCGCCGGCCCCGGACCGTACTTGCCAAACACCCGCTCATCCGCCACGCCGCCCGTAATCTTCATGCCCGTCTGCCGGCTGATCTCGTGCAGAATCTGGTTCAGGCTGGAGTTGTCCGCCGTGATCTCAAGCAGGCCCCCTGCGTACACCACCCGCGCCGGGTGACCAGTCCCCGCGGCAGCGGTCGCACTCGCCTGCGGCGCAGCAGAATTCGTCGCCGCCGGCAGCGCCGTCGGGCTGGTCGCGGGCAGCGTCGACTGCGCACAAACCACCCCGCCTCCCAACATCAGGAGAACTGCGATACCGCGCGCTGAAGCAATCGAATGCATGCGTATACGCTATAGGACTCCCGTCACGCCCGAAAGTACCCCCCAGAATACTCCTCCTCCCCCACCTTCTCGCCTTGTCATATGCCTCTTGCCTTGTCATTTGCCTCTTGCCTTGTCATTCTGAGCGCAGCGAAGAACCCCCGCATTTGTCTTTCTCTTGGTGTCGCCTTGTCATCGTTCGGTGTCCCCTTGTCATTCTGAGCGCAGCGAAGAACCTCCGCATTTGTCTTTCGCTTGGTGTCGCCTCGTCATCGCTTGGTATCGCCTTGTCATTTGCTTCTTGCCTTGTCATTCTGAGCGCAGGGAAGAACCCCCGCATTTTTCCTTGTCTCCGCTTCCAGGTACCCCAAGGCTTCAGCCTTGGGTTTCGGGCTCCAATAGAGGAGAGGGGCTTTAGCCCCTGGGGCATGCATTCTTCGACCGCCACCCGCCGCACTCCCCCTGTACTAGACTGGAAACCAACATGAAGCACCTCGCAACAACCCTGCTTGCCGTCGCCCTCCTCGCCGCCGCCCCCATCCTCCGCGCCGAGACCTGCACCACCCAGTCCGCACTCGATCAACCTGATCGCGACGGCCTCGCCGACTCCGCCCGCTCCTTCGCCACTCTGGTCCAGTCCAACAACGCCGCCCAGCTCCGTTCCCTCTCCATAGCCGAGGTCGTCAAGGACTTCAACGGCCTGCAGTATCTCGTCGCCTCCACCGCGCCCAAACTCGCCGGCGGCGTCATCACGGTCGATCAGGTCTACCTCCTCGACGCCACTGCCCTCAAGCGCAACCCCGACGGCTCCGCCTCCGATTCGCAATTCTTCTGCTCCCTCAACCGCTCCACCATGGAGGCGCAGTTCTCCATTCCCGCCCTGCCGCCCGGCATGTATGGCTTTGCCATGGTGGCCGTCGCGCCTCCCCCCGGCGCAACCAGGCCCGAACCCTGGCGTCTCTCCTTCCTCCTGCGCCAGGAGCAGGGCAAGTGGCTGCTCGCCGGCTTCTATCCCAGGCCCCTCACCGCCGCCGGCCACGAGGGTCTCTGGTACTGGACTCAGGCCCGCCAACTGGCCGCCGCCAAGCAACCCTGGAACGCGTGGCTTTACTACCAGGCTGCCCAGAATCTACTCACCCCCGCGGCCTTCGTCGACAGCACCCATCTCGACAAACTCCAGTCCGAGGCCACAGCCGCCGCCCCGCCCGCGCTCTCTGATGGCGTCAGCGTGGACGCGCCTCTGGTCGTCAAGGGCGCCGACGGCGTCGAGTATCACTTCACCGGGCTCGGCGTCGATGACTCCCTCGCCCAGTCCACCCTCGATATCGCCGTCCATCTCCACGTCGACGCCGCCCTCGCCGATCCCGCCGCCGCCCGCAAGCGCAACAGCGACGCCGCCGCCGCCTTGCTCGCCGCCTATCCCGAAATGCGCAAGCCCTTCCACGGTGTCTGGGTCTTCGCCGAAACCCCCGGCCAGAATCCCTTCGCCACCGAACATCCCATCACCGACCTCAAATAGCAACCCATCCAGAAAACCGCCAGTCGCTCTGTGCCCTCTCTTTTTTTCTCCGTGTCCTCTGTGATTCGCTTTTCTCTTCAGTCACCGAATTTCGCCTCATCCAAACCCTCATCCATCGCTGCCGGTCCTCCACCTATCCGCGCATCCCGCGGAGTGCTATCTTGGAAATCGCTCGGCATTCCCTTTCGGTTGCGAGTTTCCGCATCTAACAGAGAAGTGTTGCAATCGATCGATCGGAGTTGCTGGTTTGCCAGGAATCACGGAAGCGGACGCGACAGAAAGAGCGGCGATGGTCAAGACGGCGAGGCAGGAAAAGCCACTGAGTCAGGCAATCCGCGAGCGGCGCGCAACGCCCAGCTTCGATGGTGCGCCCATCCCCGCCGATGACCTCCGCAAGATCCTCGAGGCCGGCCTCAGCGCACCCAGCGGCTACAACATGCAGCCCTGGCGCTTCATCGTCGTCCAATCGGAAGACCAGAAAAAACGCCTCCGCTCCGCCGCCTACAACCAGGGCAAGGTCGAAGAGGCTTCCGCCGTCATCGTAGCCTGCGGCGACGCCGACGGCTGGCGCAAGGACCTCGACCTCATGCTCTACCAGGGTCTCGAAGGCGGCATGCCCGAGAGCTACGCCGACCAGGCCCGCCGCAACATCCCCAACTTCCTCTCCCACTTCTCGTCCGACGAGATGCACGGCTGGCTCAACAAGATGGTCATGATCGCCGTCACCCACATGCTGCTGATGGCCGAAGTCATGGGCTACGACACCGCTCCCATGGAAGGCTTCGAGCAGGAAAAAGTCCACGAAGTCCTGCGCCTTCCCCTCAGCTACTGGGTCGTCGCGCTGCTCGCCGTCGGCCACCTCAAGGGTCCCGATAAGTTCAACGGCGGCCGCTTCGACCTCCGCCACACCGTCTTCGCCGAAGAGTTCGGCAAGCCCCTCAAATAGGATCAGCAGCGGACTTTAGAGAATGCTGAAAAAGTCCGTTTTGCTTAAGGGCACGGATTTATCCGTGCCGTAAAAGCCGCAAAATCATCGCGGCTTCAGCCGCTGAGGTCACCGTTTGCGGCCCGCATGGGCTTTTTCAGCAACCTCTTTAGCCCCCCGAGTGCTAGACTTCGCACGCCGAGCATAATTCGATAACGCACGCAGGGAAGAAGGACGATGCCCAGAAATGGAACAGAGCGATTCGTTAAGGCCGTATGGTTTGCGGGCTCATGTGTTTGGTGCGCGATGGTCGCCACCACATGGTGGCACGTGCATCAGGCTCGGACATTCGCGCAAGCCTCGCAGAGCAGCGGTCGTCTCAGTCTCGTTTCACTCATTGGATTTCTTTGGTTACTTGCTGGCGCGAGTTGGCTGGCCAGGCATCATAAGGCGCGGGCGGCCTAGAAGCCCTCGCCTCAATCCGCGCCCCACTCATACGCCCCCGCCTGCCGCAGCCCCACATGCGCCAGCACGCGGTCCACAAACTGCCGCGCCATCTCGGTCGTGTCCTGCGGCAGGTTGTACAGCGTCGGCATCACCGGAAAGATGGTCGCCCCAGCATCCGACGCAAGCTGCATATTCCTCAGGTGGATCCGGTTGAACGGCGTCTCCCGCACGCACAGCACCAGCCGCCGCCCCTCCTTCAAACAGACATCCGCCGCCCGCTCGATCAAATTCGACGCCATCCCATTCGCAATCCCCGCCAGCGTCCCCATCGTGCACGGCAGCACAATCATCCCGTCCGACCGGTAGCTTCCGCTCGCAACATTCGCCCCAATATCCGCCTCCGCATGCTGCACAATCTTCCCCGAGCCCGCCCCGTTTTTTCCCGAACCCGCACCCAGCAGCTTCGCCACCAGCCCATTCCGCCCGCTCAGCCCCAACTCTTCCGCAAACACCCGCAGCGCCGCCTCCGACGCGATAAAGTCAACCCTCCCCACGCGCGCATCCGCGTCCAGCGCCCGCAGCATCTCTGCGGCAAACACTGCCCCGCTCGCCCCGGTCACCGCAAGCGTAAGTCTCATTGTCGAACTGGAATCTGCGGAACTGGAACCTGCGGATTGCCCTTGGCGCTTCACCAGAGTGATTATCGCCTAAACCCTTCTGTCTTTGTCATTCTGAGCGAAGCGAAGAACCCCCGTATTTGCCCTTCGTTTGGTGTCGGCTTGTCATTCTGAGCGCCGCGAAGAATCCCCGCATTTGTCTTTGTCTCAGCTTCAAGGTACCCCAAGCCTTTAGGCTTGGGTCTCTCAGACGCTAATAAGGAATCGGGGCTTTAGCCCCTGGGGCCACTTCCCCCCCACTACCCTTCGACCGCCTCCGCCCCACTCGCCACCCGCACCGGAGCCTCCGCCGCCCGCACCTGCATCCGGAACAACCCAAACATCCCCACGCACACCCCGTAGGCCGTCAACACCCCAAACGCCAACGACGCCAGCACTGCACACACCAACATTACAAAATCGGTCAACGGAACGTACCTCTGCGTTTTCTGCGTTTACCTGCGCAAAATTGGTTCAAACCAGGCAAAACCCAATCTATTGTTACCAGAATTCAATCGCAGCAGAGTTTCATTCCATCGAGTTTCTTCGAAAAACTCGTTGATTACTCAGATACTCCCTCCGCCCCTTGCGGTTGGCTATGCAGCTTAAGTGTTATCCGCTCCACCCGCACCCCCCACCCGCACCTCGTACCTCGTACCTCGAACCTCGAACCTCGAACCTCGAACCTTAAATGCCGTATCCTGTTAACTTGGCCGTTTCGTCTCTCACGTCGCACACGTGAGTGCCAACGTCCGAACCAATCCGCATGGCCATCACTCACATCACCGTCCGCGGCGCGCGCCAGCACAACCTGCGCAACGTCAACGTTTCCATCCCGCGCAACACCCTCACCGTCGTCACCGGCCTCTCCGGCTCCGGCAAATCCTCGCTCGCCTTCGACACCATCTACGCCGAGGGCCAGCGCCGCTACGTCGAAACCCTCTCCGCCTACGCCCGCCAGTTCCTCGACCAGATGGAGCGCCCCGACGTCGACGCCATCGACGGCCTCTCCCCCGCCATCTCCATCGAGCAGAAAACCACCTCCCGCAGCCCCCGCTCCACCGTCGGCACCATCACCGAGATCTACGACTACCTCCGCCTGCTCTACGCCTCGGTCGGCCAGCCTCACTGCCCCAACTGCGGCCTTCCCATCACCCGCCAGACCCCCGAGCAAATCGTCGCCCAGATCGTCGAGCGCACCGTCTCTGAATCCCCCGGCGAGCGCATCACCGTGCTCGCGCCCCTGGTCCGCGGCCGCAAGGGCGAGTTCCGCGAAGAACTCGAAGCCCTCGATCAGCAGGGCTTCCGCGCCCGCATCGACGGCGAGATGGTCGAACTCACCGAAGGCATGCGCCTCGACAAGAAGAAGAACCACACCGTCGAAGCCGTAGTCGACCGCATCATCCTCAAGCCCCTCGAACCTCGAACCTCGAACCTCGAACCTCAAAAATTCGACACCAAGCGCCTCGAAACCTCCGTCACCAAAGCCCTCCAGATGGCCTCGGGCCTGGTCCTCATCGGCTTCGTCGATCCCGTCACCCGCCGCCCGCAGGAGACTCTCTACTCCTCCTCCATGGCCTGCCCCGACTGCGGCATCAACGTCGCCCGCCTCGAGCCCCGCAGCTTCTCCTTCAACTCCGCCTACGGCGCCTGCCCCGAGTGCCACGGCCTCGGCTCGATCTACGACTTCGACCCGGCGAAAACAATTACCGACTGGTCCAAGCCTCTGCTCGACGGCGCCATGGGTCCCGGCTCCGGCTCCTCCTACCTGCTCCGCCTCATCAAGCTCGCCGCCGAAAAATACTCGATCGATCTCAAAGTCCCCTTCGAGCAGCTCACCAAGCCGCAGCAGGACTTCTTCCTCTACGGCCCCCCCAAGGGTGAATCCGGCCGCACCGGCTTCCACGGCATCTTCTCGTACCTCCGCTCCAATCTCGACGACACCAAGTCCGAGGGTTACCGCGAGTACATGATGCAGTACATGTCCGCCACCACCTGCCCCCGCTGCCACGGCAAGCGCCTCCGCCCCGAATCCCTCGCCGTCACCATCTCCGTAGGGGGCGCCCCATCCAAGCCGGGTGCCCCACATCTCGATTCTGAAATGCGGGGTGAACCGCCGACCCATCCTCAGGAAACCGCTTCTAGGTACCCCGAGGCTTCAGCCTCGGGTCTCACACGCTCCCAGACAGGAAGAGGGGCTTTAGCCCCTGGGGCAATGCCGTCACCCCCCTCGAACCTCCAACCTCCAACCTCCAACCTCTCCATCGCCGACTTCACCGCTCTCTCCCTCGAGCGCGCCCTCGCCGCCGCCCGCGCCCTCCATTTCACCGGCCGCGAAGCCATCATCGCCGACCGCCTCCAGCGCGAGATCGTCGAGCGCCTCGAATTCCTCAACGCTGTCGGCCTCAACTATCTCTCGCTCGACCGCTCCGCCGCCACCATCTCCGGCGGCGAAGGCCAGCGCATCCGCCTCGCCACGCAGATCGGCTCCAAACTCCGCGGCGTGCTTTATGTTTTAGACGAGCCCTCCATCGGCCTCCACCAGCGCGACAATCGCCGCCTCCTCAACGCCCTCGAAAACCTCCGCGACCTCGGCAACACCGTCCTCGTCGTCGAGCACGACGAAGACACCATCCGCCAGGCCGACTACGTCCTCGACCTCGGACCCGGCGCCGGCAAGAATGGCGGCAACCTCATCGCCGCCGGCACGCCCGCCGACATCATGGCCGCGCCCGGCTCGCTCACCGGCCAGTACCTCGCCGGCAAAATCGAGATCGTCGCCCGCCCCCATCCCCGCCCGCTCACCGGCAAGTGGATCACCATCGAAGACGCCACCGCCCACAACCTCCAGCACCTCACCGTCCACTTCCCGCTCGGCGTCATGACCGTCGTCACCGGCGTCTCCGGCTCGGGCAAATCCACCCTCGTCACCGACATCCTCTACCGCGCCCTCGCCCGCACTCTCTACGGCTCCCGTGAAGAACCCGGCGAGCACGGCCGCGTCGTCGGCATCGACCAGATCGACAAGGTCATCGAGATCGATCAGTCTCCCATCGGCCGCACCCCCCGCTCCAATCCGGCAACCTACACCGGAGTCTTCACCGCCATCCGCGACCTCTTCGCCCAGCTCCCTGAAGCCCGCGAGCGCGGCTACAAACCCGGGCGCTTTTCCTTCAACGTGCAGGGAGGCCGCTGCGAAGCCTGCCAGGGCGAGGGCCAGAAGCGCATTGAGATGAACTTCCTGCCCGACGTCTACGTCCTCTGCGACGTATGTAACGGTCGCCGTTACAATCAGGAAACCCTCCAGGTCCGTTTCAACGGCCACTCCATCGCCGACCTTCTCGATCTCCCCATCGCCGACGCGCTCCCCATCCTCAAGGACATTCCCACCGCCGCCGCAAAACTCCAAACCCTGGTCGATGTCGGCCTCGGCTACATCCATCTCGGCCAGTCCGCCACCACCCTCTCCGGCGGCGAAGCCCAGCGCATGAAGCTCGCCCGCGAACTGAGCAAAAGGCAAACAGGTCGGACGCTTTATCTACTAGACGAACCCACCACCGGCCTCCACTTCGACGACGTCCGCAAGCTCCTCGAAGTCCTCCACCGCCTCACCGACCTCGGCAACACCGTCATCATCATCGAGCACAATCTCGACATCGTTCGCAACGCCGACTACGTCCTCGACCTCGGCCCCGAAGGCGGCGAGCGCGGCGGCCACATCATCGCGCACGGCACGCCCGAACAGATCGCCACCGTCCCCGCCTCCTACACCGGCCAGTTCCTCGCCCGCCACTACGACCCGCGTTCCCTCACCCTCACCACCAATAACGGGGCCTCCCACGCCGGCGCTCAACCCTCCGTCACCGCCGCCCCCGACCGCCCCCGCACCGCCCGCGGCAAATTCATCACCCCCGAAAAGAAGACCGGCGTCCCCACGCCACGCAGCGGCAATCCCGCCTCCGTCCCCTCAAAGCCCACGAAGAAGGCCGCTCTCAAGAAGACCACTAAATCGAAATGACCGATTGACCATTAGACTGATACTGCAAGCTTCAAATCTCCCGCGGCTGAGATACGCCGCCTTAGAGTACCCCAAGCCTTTTGGGTCTCACAGCCACCACCAAGCCGCCTTGGAGTACCCCAAGCCTTTAGGGTTGGGTTCACAGACGGCAACAAAGAAGCGGGGCTTTAGCCCCTGGGACCCGAGCCTCAGCTCCTCGGGTCTCACAGCCACCACCAAGCCGCCTTAGAGTACCCCAAGCC
>Ga0181520_10002886_pt1 | contig 31104 bp, 14 predicted proteins | sample PEATcosm2014_Bin_29_FD_132451 | JGI IMG/M metagenome (GOLD analysis project Ga0181520, IMG submission 132451) | Peatland microbial communities from MTU Mesocosm Facility, Houghton, MI, USA - PEATcosm2014_Bin02_30_metaG | ecosystem: Environmental > Terrestrial > Soil > Wetlands > Peat | place...
ATGTCGCTTTTGCTATGAGCAACACTTGAACAGAGAGCCGGATGCGCTGAGAGGTGCATGTCCGGTTCGGGGAGGAGAGACGGGGAAATAGCTCGACTACGCCCTGTCTCTTACTCCACTCCCCATGGCGCGCGGCTTCGTCTATCTGGCCGCGGTGGTCGATTGGTTCAGCCGCCGCGTGCTGGCCTGGAAGCTGTCGATCACCATGGAGGCCTCCTTCTGCATCGAGGCACTGGAAGAAGCCCTTTCTAGAAATGAAAAACCGGAGATCTTCAATACCGATCAGGGTAGCCAATTCACCAGCGAGGCCTTCACCGGGCGGCTAAAAGAAGAAGGGATCAAGATCAGCATGGATGGCAAGGGCCGCTGGCGCGACAACGTCTTCGTCGAGCGCATCTGGAAATCGATCAAGTACGAAGAGGTCTACCTGCATGCCTACGCCTCAGTCAGCGAGGCCAGAACATCCATCGGCCGCTACCTGGAGTTCTACAACTCCATCCGGCCACATTCCAGCCTGAAAGCGCTCACGCCCGATCAGGTATACTTCAACCGCCTGCCAGAATCCATGGCAGCCTAAAAACAAAAACAAGAACTTCCACTTAAGAAAAAAGCAAAAACTGTCCGAACCACCGGGACCACCTCAATGATCGGCGTCGTGATCCGAGCCAACCTAGCCCCATTTCCTTGGGCCTGAAACGCGTGAAATATAGATAGGATCGCGCAGACATCAGCGATTACTATGCTCGATAGAAAGAGCAGCCAGTACTTTTTCCAGAGTACAAACATATATTGGTGCGGATCTCTCAGCAACAAATGATCGAAAAGGATGATGAGTATGCATGATGCGCAGTTCAACATAAGGTATATACGAGATTGTATTAAATTCTTACCTCCCTTCGTTGGACGGCCCCAATCATCGTGCTCTGCTTCCGCCCATCCGATCAACGCAGTTAGGGCCAACGCCCCGATGATAGCCAAAGGCCACACCAAGAGAAATACCCATAGATCATCTCCTTCGCCCATATCCGCCTTGCTGTTACTCCTTTTCCATCCTTCAAGGACTGAGGTAAACTTCGCAACGACTCCCAGCGACTCAAAAAGATCGTCGCACCCCAGTCTTAAGAATCTCTGATGTCCACGATTTATTCGTCTTTCACCTTAACTTGAATCTCATCGAGCACTCCTGCAAACTCCGTTGTTATTATGGTCTGGCCAATTCGAAGTGCGCGGATGCGACCTTCAGGTTCGACCTAGACGACAGGCTCATTTGTTAATGCAGCCAATTGACGGCAATACTGGAACTGGGGTTCAGTTCGGTAGATGCCAAGAGGACTACCGGGTGGAGAATTCGTGGTCGACCGAATCACTCCGGGGAAAGAAACACAAACGTCACAAACATGGATGAAACAAAAATAAGGACAGTTGCGATTCGAATAATCCAACTGCGGCTGCCGCGCGCACGAAAGCCGTAAATCATCGCAATTAGAATCGAGGACTCTGCACCAACGATCAGAGCCTGAAATACATGCCAGTGCTTGTCCCAGAAACCAAGTACGAGCATTGGTTCGTCAACGCTCTTGAACGCAACACCGAGCGAGATGCATAGAAAATAAATCGCACAACCTATTCCCAGAAACGCTCGCGACCGGACCATTCGCTTCCCGCCATCAGTCATTACCCCGTCGTGAGACTCGGTTGTGGCGTAGGCCATGCAAACCCAAACGGCAACGATTGCAAGGAAAGCCAACGGCCATAAGTAAAAGAACCCAACGTTATTCGACAACCCAAACTCGCTGCCCATCTCTCTCTCCCCGGATTCGCGCCGTTGCCGCGCAATACCTAACTCTGATCCTCCCCACGTTGGGTTGTGCGCGACTTACCTGTGATTTAATGTTACATACTAATCGCCACTAACCCGAACCTTAATCTGGTCGCGTACTCCCGCGAAATCAGCCGTAATCGTCGCTTCACCAAGGCGAAGCGCGTGTATTAGGCCATCTCGATCAAGTTGAATAACTGGGTCACCTCCGGTTTGGTCAATTGCAAAAGATAGCCGAGTCGAATCGTCCAGGCGGATCGGGTACTTCACGCCGGAATAGGTCACCATTGGCACCAGCCAATGCGTACTTTCGCCTTTGTTCCCGCCCAATTTCAGCTCGATGTCATGAAAGCCCTGGTCTACCGCAAACTGCGTAAGGCCTGCTTCCGACGGGACGACATTGAGCTTCACACTTTGCTTCCCCGTCGAATTATCTGCGTATAGAACGCTAACCGAAACGTAGACCTCTCCGAGTTGAAGTGGCCGCACCTCGATAGTCTTGTTCTCACCTTCGTCTTCGACCACCTTGGCAATCCCCGAATCGCCGGTATCAATATCTCCGTGCTGTGCCTGCTCGTGATACTGAATTGTGCTGATCTTGCCTGGAGGAACTGTCAAATGCAGACGAATTGGGCTGCCCACCGCTGCATCTGTATTGGCGGCTTCCAATTCGATAATCCGAGTATTCAACTTCATGGGGTGCGATGTCCTCTCAATCGCATCTTCGAGACTCTCGCCGGGCGCTGCTTGGACGTTGATTTCCCTTTCTTCACCGATGGATCGCAATGCTTGAGAAGTGGTTGCAGGCGAAGGCGCTGCCGAGCAACCCTGAATCGTCGATGTCAGTAAGATTTGGACAACACAGTTATCGGCTCTTCCGTCAAGGATGTTTGCATCTGATTTCGCCCAATATTGGGGTAAGACATTCCCTAGTCCTAACGATGCATGCGCGGCGTTAAAGAATTCGACGAGGTTCCCTGAGGTATCATCTCCTTGGCTACTAGTTGGAACTATGACGTCATTATTGGGATCATCTTCCATCAGACAAAGCAGCGTTGGCGGAGAGTACGGTGCAAGTTGCGTCTGTGGGCAGACTCCATCTGGCAACGGTGAGTGCAGCTCCATCGCAGCTAAAAGATCGTTAAAAAAGCTCCTCAGGGCTGATGAGCTATTGCCTCCATTGTCTCTCCAGTCAGACTCTATGGCAAACCACTTTGTAAATTGGTTCTGAATCGCATCAATCCGTGGCGCCGCCACTATGTTGGGACTGTTGGGCGCAAGTGACGCGACTGCTCCACAGCCAGAGTCCGATTGACCCGCAACAATGCATGGGGCTATTGTTTCAGGGGATGAGCCTGGTCCAATTGGCTTTTTCACAGTCGAACCGCGAAAGCACTGGGCGAACGTTGACTCCGCACTCGCCGGGCAGACGGCAAACCAAGTTCCAGATGCCGGGGTGCATAAGTTACCCGACGATGCGATAAGGGGAGAAGCACATGTACTGTGAGCAATCGCTGGGAAGAGAAGCGCTCTTGCTAGTGGCGAACCGGTTTCTGGGGTGTCGATGGCAATGATCGTGCGCAGTGGGCCGACGGAACGGCTTCGCGCCGCGTTCGAAGAGGAACTATATAAACTGGTCGCCGTGTAGTGGCGCGCGGCCAATCCGCCCATGCTATGAGCGATAATATCTACGCGTCCGCCAACGTAGTTAACATTGTCGAGGCTTGTCTGGATCTGACCAATGGCTTGGCTGATCGCAGTGGACGACGCTTTCTCGCAATTCGCGGTTACATAGGCATTTGACGGTGGTGGTCCGGCCGTTGACGGATCTGGTCCACCAAAGTCGAATGGTACCGTCGCATCGTAACACATCGCTGTCAAAACACCATATTTATAAAGAAAGGTTTGCCAAGGCTGGGCGAAGCCAAGATTTGTGCGCATCTCATCAAAGGTAGCGGCATTTGCCCAAAGGCCATGCACAAAAATTACTGGGGTAGGACCGATATCAAGATAAGTCGGTTTGCTCGACACGGGACCGCTGTCAGTCGCCACACTTGCAGTCACCGTGCCAGCCTGAAAACCGTAGCTAGTAGAACTACCTTGCGGAGGAGCAAGCACTAGCGCAAAGGCGTAATAGTTCCCATCACTTCCTTGAATTTGGGGAATAACATCAATCGAGCACGATCCACCACAGTTGCCGTAGGATGGCGGATAGTTCAGAAAGCTTGGGTTCCACGATTCAAACTCAAGTCCGCCAGTTCCCGTAAATGTAATTTGTTTGTTTACTCCTATCTTGTAGACGGCTATCGCCGTTGCGCTGCCGTCCGTAATCATCCCCTTTGCTTGAACGGAACTGTAATTGGATAAACGTGAAATCACATCCGATTCGCTGATGGAAGTAGAGTCCGGGGACGCCACAAGATACGGATCGATGACGTAGAGTTTTCCGTTAGCAACTTTTGCATTGCCGGTCGCCACCTGTTGCAGTCCCGGCGGACCTCCTGCATCGGCAGGCGTAGCGGCAGTGTCAGCCATTGCGTTGGCGCCGGTGCGAGCTCTGGCAACCAAAACGCCCCCTGATGAAGCCCCCCAGAGGATGAGAGTCGCGTTCTCCGTCGGATCGGTCTGCACGGGCTGAACCGTGGCCGTGATCTTGGTGGAGTCCATAATAACTACGTTTGAGAGAGTGACACTGCCCGCAGGTACACTCACCGTCAGTTGATTGGCGGTGCAATTCGAATTGGCTGCTGCCATGGCTGCATTGGTAAAGCCACTCCCCACAATCGTGATCGGGTAGCTTTGACCTGCCATCCACGTGTCCGGCGTGACCGATGCGATGGCGGGAGTGCCGCAACTCGTCGACGGAGAGGGAGGATTCGGCAGCCCTGGCGGAGAGGACGGCTGAATAAAGATCGGCCATACCGCTCCAGCGCTGAACTCGCTTGCTTGAATTTGATCCACCCCTGTGGAGGCTCCAGAGGAAACGGAGAGAGCGAAGGAAGCATGCGTGGAATCTATAAATTGGAAGTTCGATAAAGTAACGTTCGGGTCAAGCGGGCCTGGGGTATAGTTGTTCGAAGCAAACCCAGGCCAGGCGTAGGCTGAGAGAGACATTGCATTCTGGCCTGTGCCGACCGACTGAAACGCGCCAGACCCGGACGTGAGAGTAATGGTAAAGATGTAGTTTCCGCCGGGCGCCACAGTGAGGCCGCCTGCATTGTCCAGCAGCTGTGTTCCTATAGGTGAGTTGCCTGTCACAAGAACAAGATTTCCTGAAACGGGGTTCCCTGTGGTGGGGTTTTGGGCCAAACAGACCGGCGTGAAGAAAACAGCCGCCAGCGCAATCACTTTAAAACAAAACGATATAAACTCCTTGCCAGAATTTCCCGCTACCTTCCACATGGCCGCTTCCTTTCAACCGTTAGAGATTCGCCGCGATCATTTCCACTTCGAAGCTTTCCTTGTGTCGAACGTTATTGCTGGCCTTGGGTGCCTGTCCCGTTGAGCTGAATGCTTTGCACTGCAAATCCAGGCGCAATGGCGTTAAGGGCGTTGTTGGTCAAAACCAGTGCCCCGTTCAGAGTGCCGCTTTGAGCGGGTGTAAAGCTTATGTTGAGCAGACAGTTCTGGCCGGCGGAAAGAATCACGGCGACCGAGGACCCCGCGTTCACAAGGGGGCACGACTGCGACACACTACTATTCAGAGTGAAGTTCACAGGAACATTTGGATTGCTACCGCTGCCTGGAACCACAAAGTCGAGCGCGGCATTCCCGACGTTCTCAACTGTCACAGCTTGCGGGCTGTCGGTGCTTGTCGCTCCCACGGCCGTTGACGCGAAGTTCACGCTAGGCGGATCAGCAAACTCCTCTTTCAATACCCTGTTGTTGCCCGTATCCGCAATATAGACATTGCCGCGCGGATCGACAGCAATTCCATCAGGAATATTCAATGCGCTGGTTACTAGAGTGCTTTCAGAATATGTTCCAGCCGACACAGTTTCCCTCAACACGACATTCTGTGGATTCCAGGATGAGTCATAGTAATCGTCCGAGATGTAGACATTGCCGCGAGAGTCCACTGCGATCCCCAACGGTCCCTCAGCACTCGTTGGCAATACGCTTTCTGTGTAACCTATCTGGGAAGCCGTTTCTTTCAAGACACGGCCGTTATAGGTATCGGAGATGTACACGTTGCCGCTTCCGTCAACCGCAATTCCACTCGGGTAGTTGAGACCACTGGTTGGAAGTATAGTTTCGGTGTACGCGCCCGCAGAAGGCACTTCGACTAATACTCGGTTATTTCCGGAGTCGGCGATATATAGATTTCCACTTCCGTCAACGACCAGTGCACCTGGGTAACTCAACGCACTGGTTTGCACTACCGTCTCGGTATAACCACTTGCCGAAACAGTCTCCTTTACGATGCGATTGCTCGAGCTATCGGCAATATAGAGGTTTCCACCACCATCCACCGCAACCGCCGTCGGATAAGGCGTACCAATCTGAATGCTGCTTTCGACATAGCTTCCAGAGGACGGTGTTTCCTTTAATAATCTGTTATTCCAGGTATCGGCTATGTAAAGGTTTCCGCTTCCATCAACTGCGACTCCGAATGGGCTACTTAGTGTACTCGTGCTTACAGTGCTTTCTGTCCCTGGCAGATACTCTATCGCGGGTCCAACACCTACGCCTTGCAGATAGATGCTCACAATCATATTGCCGGAGTTATCAAGGAGAGAGACTTCCCCGTACCGGCTTCCTGAGAGCAAAGGTGTAAATGTCACACTTACGGTACAAGTGTCCCCGGCATTGTAGCTCGTGCCAACGCTGCATGTTCCGCTTCCAGCGTTCGTAAAATCAAGACCAGATGCTCCCTGGCTTACAACGGATATGCTTCCTACAGTCGAGGCAGTACCGAAAGTTAGAGACACGGCAATCGGCGAACTGACACTCCCGATGTTCACCGCATTGAACATTGTGCTCGTGGCCGGCGGAGCAGACTCGACAGTGAAGCTCATAGCTACTGTCGGCGCAGCCGCAAACACTTTTCCGTCTCCTGACTGGTTCGCCTGAATCGTGCACGTACCGGCCGTTAATAGAGTTGCTTTTGACGTAGAAGATGAGGCTGTACACACGGTCGGGGTTGTGGTTGTAAAACTGACGGGCAATGTTGAACTGGCCGAAAACCAGCTCGCTAAGTTTAGCGGAACAGATGCATTGATCACCTGCGAAGGGATTTGCGCGTATCCGATTGTTTGCGAGACCAAATTAACTGTGGAGCTTTGCGTCACTGTCGGTGCAGGTGCGTAGACGGTATTTCCAGATTGGTTGGCCTGGATCGTGCATGTCCCCGCCGTTTCAGCCCAGACATAGCCTGGCGCCAAAATCGCACAGACAGAAGGCGTCACTGAAGCGAAGGTCACAGGAAGGTCGGAACTGGAGGTGGCCGTTAATTCTGCGTCCGAGGTTAGACTGAGTGCTGATATTGAAGAGAAAGTGATTGTCTGTTGCAAGGGGTCCGTACCCGAGCCGTTCAATGCGATGTTTTGAGTGGCGGTTCCATTCAGCGAGTTATCACTGAGTACAATTGATCCACTTAGCGGACCTCCGGTAACGGGAGTGAAACTAACGGACAAGAGACAGGATTGAGCCACAGTGAGCTGACCTACTGTCGAGGATCCTGCATTGATGATTGGACAGGACTGTGCCCCGGTGTTGCCGAGTGTAAAGTTCGCCGAAATCGCTGGATTGCTTCCGCTGCTTGGAACGGGGAGGTTCAGAGTTGCGTTCCCGACATTCTCAACTGTAATTGTTTGCGGGCTGTCACTGCTCGTCGAACCTGGAGTTGTATTGGCAAAGTTCAAGATAGGCGGATCTGCAAAATCTTCCTTCAATATGCGGTCATTTCCTGCATCTGCTATATAAACGTTTCCGCTCCCATCGACGGCGATCGAATCGGGAAAATTGAGCGTACTGCTTGAAACAGTCTCTTCGGTATACTTGCCCGCAGAGGGAACCTCTTTCAGTATTCGATTATTTCCCGAGTCTCCAACATAAATATTGCCGCTGCTATCGACCGCGATTGATAACGGTTGGTTCAATGCGCTTGTCGGGATCACGCTCTCGGCGTATGTGCCGGTAGAAAGAATCTCTTCCAGCACACGATTGTTTCCGGAATCAACGAAGTAGACATCTCCGTGACCATCCACCGCAATCCCAGCTGGGCAATTTAGAGAGCTGGTCGGCAGGACGCTTTCCGTGTACTGGCCTTCGGAGAGCGTCTCCATCAGCACACGATTATTGCCGCAATCGCTAACATAAACGTTGCCGCTCCCATCGATTGCAACTCCGTCTGGGAATGCCAAGGCACTTGTTGTAATAGCGCTCTCAACGTAATTTCCACCTGACAACGTTTCTTTCAAAATGCGATTGTTTCCAGAATCGTCTACATAGATATTTCCATTCCCGTCCACTGTCACAGCATATGGATACGCCAATGCGCTGGTTGACACCGTACTCTGGGTGTAGGTTCCTGACGATAGCGTCTCCTTTACTAAGCTATTGTTGTCGCCGTCGACGACATAGACATTTCCACCGGCATCAGTTGCTACTCCGGTCGGCCACTCCAATGTGCTTGTCGCCAACGTGCTCTCGGCACCTGGGAGGAAATTGACCTGCGGTCCAATGCCCGTACCTTGTAAGTAACTGGTCGCGATTGTATTGCCTGCCCCATCCAGAAGAGACACCGCTCCGTAACGGCTCCCTGCAGACGACGGAGTAAAACTAACGGTCACAGTGCAGTTAGAGCCACCATCGTAGTTCGTACCGACCGTACACGTTCCGCCCCCGACATAGGCGAAATCCAGCCCGCTTGCACCCTGGGTCACCACCGAGATGCTGCCTAGCGTCGCTGCCGTAGGCATGTTGAGAGTCACAGCCACCGCCGTACTCGTGGCGGCTACGTTTACCGAACCGAAGTTTGCACTCGTCTGCAGACTAGGGGAGGCAGCCAAAAAGCTCTGCGTGATCGTCGGTGCAGCCGCATAGACAGCGCCATCCCCAGGCTGACTGGCCTGAATCATGCACGTTCCCGCAGCAAGCAGCGTGGCTGCGGAAGACGACGCCGTGCAGATAGTCGGCGTCGTCGAGCTTAAAGTCACCGGTAACCCCGAACTAGCTGTTACGGTCAATGCCACCGGCAGCGACGTGTTGATCACCTGCGTGGGGATGGATGCGAAAGTTATCGTTTGTTGCAGCAGACTAACGGTAAAACTTTGAATGACTGGGGTAGCTGTCGCATAGACGCTGTTCCCAGGCTGGTTCGCTTGAATGGTGCAAGTTCCGCCAGCGGTCAGCGAAACCGTTGTTCCGGCGACCGTGCAAACCGCGAGGCTGGTTGAGTTGAAGCCCACCGGCAGCCCGGAACTCGCGCTTGCCACTAAGGCGACAGTAGAGTTGACGGGCTGAGTTGCGATCGGCGAAAAGTCGATCGTCTGCCCTGTGCTGCCGGTACCGACTCCGCCCAACTGGATCGTCTGCGACGCCGCGACATTCAGGACATTATCGGTCAATACCAGCGCACCGCTGAAAACTCCCGACGCTGTCGGTGCAAAGCTGATAGGAAGTGTGCAGGATTGTTCCGAAGCGAGCGCACCCGCAGTTGAAGAACCCGCGCTAATCAACGAGCATGTCTGTGCTCCATTGCTGTTGAGAGTAAAGTTAGCGGGAATTGCTGGATTAGTTCCGCTGCCTGGAATCGGGAAATTCAATGTCGCATTGCCCGCATTTTCAATGGTCACGGTTTGCGGGCTGTCGACGCTCGTCGAGCCTGGAGCAGCGTTCGCAAAAGTGAGGCTTGGAGAATCTGCGAAATCTTCCTTCAACGCGCGGCTATTGTACGTATCTGCAATATAGATGTTGCCGTTCGCACCAGCGGCGAGTCCTGCCGGGGCATTTAGAATGGAGGCGGATACGGTGCTTTCAATGTACGTGCCCGCAGATGGTGCTTCCTTCAATATGCGGTTGTTGTAGGTATCAGCAATGTATACGTCGCCTTCCCCGTCCACCGAAATGCCAAAGGGATACGATAGCGGAGTGGTCGTAATCGTACTTTCGGTGTAGCTTCCTGATGAGAGGGTCTCTTTCAGCACACGGTTGTTATAGGTGTCAGCGATATAAACGTTGCCGCTAGCATCGGCGGCTACCCCTGAAGGGAATGAAAGCGTGCTCGTCGGAAGCACAATCTCGACATAACTACCTGATGATGGGGTCTCCATCAGCACTCTATTGTTGCCGTAGTCAGCGATGTAGACGTTACCGCTTCCATCGACTGCAACTGCGGCTGGGTATTGCAATGCACTGGTTGGCAGTGTGCTCTCAACATATTGAGAGGCCGCCCATACCTCCTTGAGTACCCGATTATTGTCGGTATCTGTCAGATAGAGATTTCCGCTGCCATCCAAAGCGATTCCAGCAGGGTTAGCGAGGACACTCGTTGGCAGCGTGGCCTCAGCGTAGCTGCCAAGAGAAAATGTTTCCTTCAATAAACGATTGTTGCCAGTATCAGCGATATAGACATTGCCGCTGGCGTCCACCGCGAGCCCAGACGGATACGCTAATGGGCTTGTCGACAATGTGCTCTCAGTGCCTGGAAGGAAATTGATCTGTGGCCCGACTCCCGTACCTTGCAAATAGCTGGTCGCGATTACATTGCCTGCACCATCCTGGAGAAATGCTGCTCCGTAGCGGCTTCCGGGAAACGCTGGCGTAAAGTTCACAGTCACCGTGCAGCTGGAGCCGGCATTATAGTTCGTACCCGCCGCGCACGTTCCGCCGCCGGCATTGGCGAAATCCAGTCCGGTTGCACCCTGTGTCACCACCGATATACTGCCCAATGTCGCGGTCGTAAAGAAGTTGAGCGTCACCGCCTTCGCCGAACTCGTGCTGGCTACGTTTACTGAACCAAAGTTAGTACTCGTCGACGGGCTGACGGAGGTAACCGTAAAGCTCTGCGTGATCGGCGGCGCAGCCGCATAAACGGCACCATCTCCAGGCTGGCTGGCCTGAATGGTGCAGGTCCCCGCGGCAATAAGCACGGTTGTTTGGCCGGAAACTGTACAAACGCTCGTCGTTGAGGAGGTGAAGACAACGGGAAGGCCAGAGCTAGCTGTAGCTGCCAGTGTGACAGGTGCCGATGTGTTGATGATTTGATTCGAAATCGAAGTGAAGGTGATGGTTTGGGAAACCAGATTGACCGCGAAGCTCTGGGTCACCGATGGCGCGGGCGCGTAGACGGGATCTCCCGCTTGACTGGCTTGAATAGTGCAAGTCCCCGCGGCGATGAGTGAAGCTGCCACCCCTGATACAGCGCATACCGAGGGCGTGCTTGAAGTGTAGCTGACAGGCAATCCGGAACTTGCCGTGGCAGTTAGAGTAAGAGCCGAACCTGCGAACCGGGCTGAAATTGTCGAGAAAGTGATGGTTTGTTGCGTGCTTCCTGTTCCAGTTCCGCTCAGCAGAATGTTTTGAGTCGACGCAGCATTGAGAGCACTGTCGGACAAAGTCAAGGACGTGTTGAAGACACCAGGGGCACCTGGCGTGAAGCCAATCGGAAGCAGGCAGAATTGGCCTGAAGCGAGTGTGCCTTGCGCAGAAGACCCTGCACTTACAAGAGGACAAGCGGATGTTACACCGCTATTCAAAGCGAAGTTTGCGGGAATGCTCGGATTATTCCCGCTGGAGGGAACAGAAAAGCTCAACGCAGTGTTGCCGCTGTTTTCGACTGTAACGGTCTGCGGGCTGTCGCTGCTCGTCGAGCCAGGAGCCGTAGGAGCGAAGCTCAGGCTGGGCGAATCCGCCAAGTCTTCCTTTGCGATCCGGTTGTTATATGTATCGGCAATGACGATATTGCCGTTGCCGGCGACTGTGACGCCGGATGGGCCGCTCAAAGTACTGGTTGCTACCGTACTCTCAACGTAACTTCCCGATGACGCAGTTTCTTTCAAGACGCGGTTGTTATATGTATCCGCAATGTAGACGTTAGCGCCCCCATCCACTGCAATCGACTCGGGGTAATTGAGCGGACTAGTTTGTATGACACTTTCTGTATAGCTTCCGGACGAGGCCGCCTCCAATACAATCCGGTTGTTTCCTGAATCCACGATGTAGACATCGCCACTCTCATCAATCGCGACCGCCCCCGGGTAGTTCAGGGGGCTCGTAGGGATCACGCTCTCAAAGTAGCTTCCCAGGGAGAACGTCTCCATCAAGACGCGATTGTTAGCGGTATCCGCAATGTATACGTTACCGGAGCCGTCCACAGCCAAGCCATTAGGCCAGTTCAGCTGACTCGTTGGTACTGTGATCTCGTTGTAACTCCCCGCTGTCGGCATCTCCTTCAAGACGCGGTTGTTGCCCGTGTCAGCAATGTAGATGTTGCCGGCCGCGTCTACCGCCACGGCTGACGGGCTAGCTAAAGCGCTGGAAGGAACTACAGTCTGGGTGTAGCCATTCGTCGACGGGGCCTCCCTTAGGACGCGATTATTGCCTGTGTCCGCAATATAGATATTTCCGCTGTCATCCTGAGCAACTCCAGATGGAAATGCCAAGGTGCTTGCCGGAATTGTGCTTTCGGTCCCAGGCAGAAAGTCTATTTGTGGTCCAGCACCGATTCCCTCGATGTATGCAATCGCGAGTGCGTTTCCTGCCCCGTCCGCAAGAATTACGGCGCCATATCGGGAGCCAGCAAAGCTTGGTGTAAATTTTACTGGCACGGTACAAGCAGAGCCCGCAGTGTAGTTCGTTCCAACTGCGCACGTTCCTGCCCCCGCATTGGCGAAATCTAGACCGGTCGCTCCTCGGGTCAATACTGTTGTGCTCGCTAGAGTTCCCGAGACATTCAACTCAAGATTCACGGCCATTATGGAACTTGTGCTGCCAATATTAACCGATCCAAAATTGGTCGCCGTCGATTGAGAGACAGAGGCAACAACGAAGCTTTGCGTGACCGTAGCTGACGCCGCAAAAACAACACCATCTCCGGGCTGGCTTGCCTGGATAGTGCATGTCCCGTTGGCAAGCAGTGTGGCTGCGGAAAACGACACCGTGCAGATCGTGGGCGTGGTCGAACCGAAGCCTACCGGCAGTCCGGAACTGGCCGTTGCGATCAACGCCACCGGGACTGATGTATTGATCGCCTGCGTCGGAATCGCCGCAAAGGTTATCGTCTGCGGCGCTAGATTGACGGTGAAACTCTGTATGGCCGGGGTGGCCGCCGCATAGACATTGTTCCCAGGTTGACTTGCCTGAATGGAACAGGTCCCGGCAGCAATCAACGAAGCCGTGGCCCCAGCGACCGTGCACACCGCGGGAGTGACGGAGCTAAAGCTCACCAGCAGTCCGGAGCTGGTGCTTGCCGCTAATGTGACGGTGGAGCTGGCCGGCTGGGCCGTGATCGGCGAAAAGCTGATCGTCTGCTGTATGCTGCCCGTACCGACGCCGCTCAATTCAATGCTCTGCGACGCCGCGACATTCAGGGCGTTATCGGTCAATACCAGCGAACCGCCGAAAACTCCGGAATCTGTCGGAGCAAAGCTGATGGGAAGTGTGCAAGACTGGCCGGCATCAAGTGTGCCAGCAGAGGGACCAGCTGTGATGTATGGGCATGACGACGCGCCACCTGTGTTCAACGAGAAGTTCGCTGCAACACTCGGGTTGCTGCCACCATTGGGAACCGGAAAACTGAGAACTGCATTTCCGATATTCTCGACCGTGACCGTCTTTGGACTGTCGCTGCTCGTCGAACCAGGTACTGTCGGCGCAAAGCTCAAGCTCGGCGGATCTGCGAAATCCTCTTTCAGAATGCGATTGTTCGTAGAATCGGCGATATAGACATCACCGGGCCCATCTATCGCAACTGCAGAGGGCCAAGTCGAGCTGTTCGGGACCGCACTTTCGGTGTAATTTCCAGAAACAGGTACTTCCTTTAGGACGCGGCTGTTCCCTGAATCGGCGATATAGATATTGTTCGCTCCATCTACCGAAACTGACGTGGGAAAGTTCAGCGCGCTGGTAGGAATCGTGCTTTCGGTGTAGCTGCCTGCCGAAAGAGATTCCATCAATACTCGGTTGTTTCCAGAATCCGATATGTAGATATCGCCGTTTCCGTCGACAGCCACACCTGTAGGCGTACTCAGGGCGCTCGTGGAAATCGTGCTTTCGGTGTAGCTGCCAGCGGAAAGAGATTCCATCAAAACTCGGTTGTTTCCCGAATCCGCTATATAGACGTTGCCACTGCCGTCTGCTGCAACAGCCGAAGGCCAACTCAGCGTGCTTGTTGGGATTGTGGTTTCAACATAACTCCCTGCTGAAAGAGTTTCCTTTAGTACCCGATTATTTCCAGAATCAGCAAGATAGATGCTGCCGCTCGCATCAACTGCAAGTCCGGAAATCCAACTAAGTGCACTGGTCGTGATGGTGCTCTGCGAATAGGCACCATTTAGGAAGGTTTCCTTCAAAACGCGGTTGTTACCAGAGTCTGCTATATAGACGCTGCCGTTTCCATCTAGCGCAACTGACGAAGGGTAAGCGAGAGTGTTGGCTGGAATTGTGATTTCAGTACCCGGGAGGAAGTTCACTTGCGGCCCAACACCTGTGCCTTGCAGATATCCCGTTGCGACCACTGTTCCAGACCCGTCAGCGAGTATCACCGCTCCGTAACGAGTACCTGGGAACTCTGGAGCAAAGGTTACATTGACGGTGCACTGCCCTGCGCCGTTCGAGTTAGACGTACAAGAGCCCAACCCAGCGCTTGCAAAGTCCAGTCCACTACTGCCAGCCGTCAATACGGACACTGCGCCTAATGTTGAGACATTGTTGAATGTAAGAGATACTGCGACGGGGGCGCTTGTGGCTCCGATATTCACCGTGCCGAACTGAATGGCAGACAATCCACTTTGACCATATGTGGATTGCGGCCCAGCAACGAAATGAAAAAGCAAGGCAGCGGAAAACAACAAAGAAAGCCTGAATGAACACTTCACAAACGCCTCCTTATGAAGGCAGGACATCTACAGACGCGTGAGTTAAGACATAGCCGTACTTTGCTTTCTTGCCGGGATGTCGATGGGGCCACGCTGTGGCCGATCTGACAAGAAGTGGAAATGCAAGAAATGTCGTATATTTCGACAGGCCAACGTAACGAACACAGATATCTCTGGGCGCTGCACGAGCAAGACGGCGGATACAGGATAATTTGTCATGGCGAGCCGGATTGCGGGCTCAACAATACCGCAGAGACTTAAGGAGTGAATGGAACCGCATACATTACCGGCATGCATGCAAGGACAGCACACGTAAGTGTTGGCTCTCGCCGAGCTTCTCAGCGAGAAACAACCGTTCCTTGATGACTCGTGAAACATCGCGTAACACCACACACGGAAATCTGTATGTGAATTACTCGAGTCACTCTTTGCGATTTTCCTTAAAAGAAACGTTAGAGGAAGTCTACTGTTGTTTGGGGATATGGCAAGAATAATTTTCTTTAACAGCTATTACCTAAGTACCGAGCATTAATCCGGACAGCGTTTTGGAACTGTTCATTGGCTTGGTGTAATCTCGATCGGAGAGAGATCTATCGAGTTCGCGCTGGCCTAGCTTTCAGGTCCTCCTCGGAGCCGAGCACGCCTATGGCTGTGCGGTCTTGAGCACAGGAATGATCCGTCCGATGTGCCACTCGATGGCATTCGGCATGGGCTTGAGGCCGAGTGAGATTACCCCCGGCAGAGCCCTTTCAATTACCCACAAGTACAGCTAGCCAGATGGGTATTGGCAGAGCAGATTCGGTCTCAAGGGATTTAGTTTCGAGAGATGGCTGAGTGACTGTGAACTACTGTCATCGGAGCAACGGAGAAACGGGGAATCGGGCCGGGATCTTGTAGCGGCCAGGAATGGATTGAGCAGGAATTGGCGGGCTCGATGTTGCAGGATGCGCAGCTGGAGAAACGGCTTCGCTCTCTTGTGGAGCGGTTGGCCAAAGGAGTGGGGCGTAGTATTCCCTTCGCCTGTCAGGATTGGGCGGCCGCCAAGGCGGCATACCGGTTCTTCTCCAACGGCCGGGGCAGTGAAGAACAAAACCTGTCTGGTTCGGTTCAGGCCCATTGCGGGCCGTGGGGCGGCGATGGAAACACGCGGGAGGCTAGCCTGCGAACACAACTCGCAGCGACATATTGGAAATCATATCGGTTATTTGTATAACGTAAACCGCGGCGATCAAGTGCTGGCGTCGCGCAAGAATGCCCCGACCTTAATGGAATCGAAGGCAGGACGAGGCGGCTGCCCGGAGCGCGAAGCCGCGTATCGTGCTGGCTGACGATAATCGCGACATGCTGGAATATCTGCACCGGCTGCTGGCGCGGGAGTTTGCAGTTACCGTAGCCTCCGATGGCGAGCAAGCACTCAAGGAGGCGTTGAGCAATCCGCCTGACCTGGTGCTGACCGACGTGATGATGCCCCGCATGGATGGCTTCGGGCTGATTCGTGCGTTGCGCGCCAATCCCAAAACGGCTTCGATTCCGATTGTGATGCTTTCCGCCAAGGTTGGCGAAGAGGCGGAAGTAGAGGGCCTCGAAGCAGGCGCGGACGATTACCTGATCAAGCCGTTCAGTGCCGTGGAGTTGCTGGCACGGGTAAATGCGCAAGTGAAGATGCACCGCCTGCGGATGGACATGACGCAGAAGGAGCAGGAGCTGCGGCTGAAGGCCGAGGATGCGGAACAGCGGTACAAAAGCATTCTGGAAAGCATTTCGGAAGCCTGCATTTTTGTCGATCGCGACTGGCGCATCAGCTACGCAAACACCCAGGCAGCGCGAGTATTTTCGCAGGACATTGGAGCTGAGCTGGGCCGCAATCTCTGGGAAGCTGTTCCTGACCTGGCCAACTCGCCGCTGGGAGACGCCTTGTGTCAAGCGATGGACGGAACCCAAACGGTTCGCGTGGAAGACAACTATGCGCCGGTGGGCCGGTGGCTCCATGTGAATGCTTATCCGTCGCCCGGTGGTCTTTCGCTGTTTGTGATGGACATAACGGACCGGAAAACCCAGGAGAAGCAGCTTTTGATTTCAGAAAAGCTGGCGGCAACCGGGCGGTTGGCCGCGACCATCGCGCACGAAATCAACAATCCGCTGGAGGCTGTTTTCAATTTGATTTACCTGGCGCGCACCTCGCGCACTGACATCGAGAAGATTCGGGGATACCTGGCGACGGCGGAGCGGGAGATCACCCGGGTATCTCACATTGCGCGACACACGTTGGGGTTCTACCGCGACAGCTCGCAGCGGGAAACCATCCAGCTGCCGGCGCTGATCGACCGGTGCTGGGTGGGAACGCGTCAAGTGAAGTGCGCCTGTGGATGCTTGGCGCAACTTCGCACATGGGAAACAACAATCGATGGGCGCGCGAAGGCGGCGTGATCGACGAAATCATGGTTGAGAACGTGTGGCGTAATCCGGAAGGGAACGCCATCATCTTCGATTCACTGCTGCTGGAGTGGGTGACGAGAGAGCCGAATATAACACTGCTGCTGAATACAGCCGTGCATTCGCGGCACGATGGAATTGGAAGCCACATCCACAACTCCCGGTGTAGAAACAAACTGTTTCAACGACCGGGCTCACCTCGAGTTTGTTGTAGTCGAAATTGTAGCTGCCAAAGCACCCAAGGCCGCAACGTTCAATAAGCTTCGGGCGTAGGCGGTAGATTGTTCTATACAAACCACTTATTTTCGTTGATTTCAACAGACCTCAATAAACGGCCTGACCTGCCTTGTCAGCAGAGGTCGGACGGGGGACGAAGATAGCGAAAGCCTGCCCTCGTCCGAATGACGGGGTGTCCATGCCAAAATTGTAGCTCTGACGCGCTGCACAGTCTGTGGCAAGTTTTCTTTTCTCCCCCCACGGTTCGCTTTATTGTGATTCATTCGGTTTGAACCACTCGTCTCTCCATGCAATGAATCCACCATGCCCAGGCGATTCCTTCGCCGGAACTCCTTTGATTACATTTGGTTGCCGCGTCCCTTTGGAGTAACTTACACTTCTGATGTAAACTACATCTTGAGAGGGAGAGAAGATGACCCCGCCAGAAAAGACAACACCCAGACCGAAACGCAGAGTCGTTGCTCCCGCAGAGAAGCGGACTCAGGTCCGGCTCACCGTCGATTCCAAATTCACCAAGAGCCATTTCAGCCAGCTTTTCGCTGTGCTCAAAATCCGCAGAAAGAACGCCCTGGCGGAACATATCATCATGAATTTCAAAACCAAGGCCGCGCAGGCACAGCTTGTTGCGTTCTATAACGGCCCGTGGCTGAACATTCCGTTTCAGAGCATTGACACCGCGTTCGTATTCCCATTGACACACGAGATAGCCGACGAGCTGGATCGAGTTGGCGGCGAGATTCTCGGCGGAGTAAATCGGTCCAAGACATTCCGCGTGATGGTGGCCTATTTTGCCTTCGTCCATAAACTCAAGATTCCGGTTCAACCCACATTCGCATAGTCTCGTCAGGACATCTTGCTGACGGCGGTCGCATATTCGCGATCATGAGCTACCTGCCGCCTCTTTCCTGCTGGCGTTGGCGCGGATTCGCCAGACGTTGAAGAAGGTGCAGGGCGTGTTGCATCTCCGGGTCAGTGAATTGGACGGAGATGCCGTGTTGCGCCGCAATCTTTGTGACCATCCGCTTCCACTCCACGCTGCCGTCACACGCGATTCGCGGTCCGAATTTCTGGATGGCCATCTCCAATCCGAAGAGGACGGCGGCTCTATCCTGGTTGAGGACGGTGACGATGCGTCCGCGGTCGATGACGGAAACTTGCCCGTTGAGTGCGTAGGACACGTCGCCGGTCTTGCGGTTGATTGTCCAGATGCGGGTCGCGGCGATCTGGTTGGCAAGAACCTGTTGCTTCTGTTCGTCTGCAATCCGTTGTTGCGCGAACCGGGACCAATCGGCGCTGGCGCCATTCTCGGGAGATGGAGCAATATGCAGCGCGCCTGATTCCAGCCTTGCATCGAGCCGCCGTTGATTCCGCTGGTCAGCATAACGCCATCCGCGAAGTTGCGCGGCGGCGCGCGCGTCCCCTTCGTCGGCCCTGTCCGCGACCCATGAGCGGAGATTCTTCGGAAATGCCTCTTGCCGCCGCTGTTGAATGGCCAGTTTCAGAGCGCGCACTTCGAGAACAGATTGCGCCACAGCCTGGGAGAGTAGGACTTTTTTGCCTGGCCATGGTAGAGCGGACACACGAATCTCTTTCTTTCTCTCTCGAAGCGACACCATGAGATGTTGGCGCGCCTCTCTGCCCTCTGCTGTAAGGCCCTTGCATATCGCCCGGCGCTTATTCCGGTATTGGTTATAGTCGGCCATCAGAGAACTGCGTTCAGCGTGTCGTTGCGCTTTCCGTTCTTCCCTCAGTGAGCTATTACGAGCACTATGTTGTGCGGCCTGTTGATCGGCCTCATGGCCGGATGTTGAAGCGGGTGTCCACGGCCCCAGCGCGGCCTCCGTGGTCTGACGGTTGATCTTTCCAGCGAAGTTGTTGCGGAATACGTCGGAGGCCTTCACGCGGATGTTGTAGTCAACAGCGAGGACCGTATAGCCGCCCGACTCACCTTTCTCAAGTTTGAGATGAGCCTTTGAGAGGAGGCGATGCAGGTCATCCCATGTGACATTCTGTCGGGCAAGCAGTGTGCGAATACGTGGAGCAACTTCCCGTCGCACGTAAGATTGGAATGACTCCTGATCCTGGTAATGTTCAAATTGTGCGGCGGCTCCGGTCGGATGTTGTTGGGCAGATCGAGACGCATGGCGCTCGGATTTCGATTGCAATACAGACTGTTGCGTATCCTCGTCCCATCGCATCGGACCCAGCGTATGTGCCCAACCATGTTTCGCTTCAAGGTATCGTACTGCGGCATCGAGAGTGAACCAATCGCGATATGGTGTATGCGCCCTGAGCGTCTCCAGATGAACCTTGTTGAGCATGATGTGGATATGAAAATGTTTTTTGTCGTCGTGCGCGACGATCAGAAATTGATGGCCTTCATATCCGAGCGCCTTCAATGTGTGCAGCGCGCAATCTACCCATTGCGGTCGAGTCGGACGCTCACCAGGAGGCCATGCCAGTTCATAATGGCAGACAGCATCCTTGCAACGATTGTTGAGAGATGCAATCCCTTGCATCTCTATCGCCGCTGTGTCGAAGCCCAGAAGGTTCTCCGACATGACAACATCTCCTCGCAACAGAAGTTCTCCAGTGTCGGCGTCACGCTCTCGCGTAAGATATTCATGAAGCCGTTTGAAGCTGCTGGAGTGTTTTCTCGCTGGCTGCACTTTGGCAATCATGTTCACTTCACCGTGCCCGTCTTGAGCGCCCTCATTGCGTTATGAACAGCCAGCAATGTGGAATTCAGTCCCCTGCGAAGGTCTTCTTCATTGGGGAGACCTTTGATCTGCGTGAGCAGATGCTTCTGGAGTCCACCGAGTCTTGCAAGTTCTCCTGCGGCCTTCTGGTCCATCGTGGAAAGGATTCGCTTGTTCGGTGCAGTCCGCCGGATGTACTCGCTCATCGTCAAGCTCGCTCTGTTGGCCTGGTCTCTGATGATGGCTTTCTCTTCTTCCGTGATGCGGACCTCGATCCGAAATGTGGCGCCTTGTGCCCGTGTGGATCTTGCCATTGTCCTCTCCTGTTCTCTGGGGTCTCGGGGCGTAGCCCTGAGCAAGATGCGCAACCATTTCTCCGAGTAGCCGAAGGCGGATTGGAGAAATGGCGGTGGCTGGACGAAACCCCGAAGGGGTTTTGTCCGGACAGCGCCTACCTTGCCATTCACCGTTTAGACATTCAGTTGTCACCGTTATGGCGTCTAATTTGTATCATCCAGGGCTTGTACTCTACGATTAGTTTATTACATGTATGCTGTCATTGTTGTAGGCAGACGTGGTAATATCTCTGTCGTGCCTCTATAGAGCGCATTGAGGAAGAGGAGCGATGGAAACAGAGGGGCGTCGTAAAGTGCAGGTCTTTTCTTCGGAGGTTGTGGAGGAGGCTCGTGTGCTGTTGACTCAAAAGACGACAGAACCCGTGCCGCAACCCGGTTCATTCATGATGGGGGCGGTGATACGGACGCTGTTGCCTCTTCTCGTGGAGTTGCGGAGAAAAGGCTATTCATTGACCATGCTGACTCATCTGCTGGTAGAGAAGGGGATAAAGATCAGTCCAACTGCTCTCTCGGGGTACATGGCGAAATTGAGTGGGCCGGCTGAGGAGGCTCCGGTGAGGGCACGGAGAGAGAAGCCGCAAACATCTACAAGCGCCTCGCAGACACGTGGACAGTTTGCGATGAAGCCAGACACACCGCTGTAGGAAGGGTGCGATGTATGGCTCGAATACTCTTTGTGACGGGCAGTGCTTGTGGGGTAGGGGTTGTAAATTTGCAATGCCGGGGTGCCCTGCGTAAATCGAATGGTGGTACTGGTAATGTTCTCGGCACATCTTCAAGAAGGTCTGTGACGATGATCGCGGCAACCATATGAAGGAACCTCGTTCGCTTCCGGCTCAAGGCACGACATAACCGTCTACGCAACCTCCGGCTTCCTACGTTGCCGGAACGAGAAAACAGGTTGACATGGAAACCGAATGGCTTACCGCAAATGAGGCAGCCCAATACCTGAAGGTGAAGACGCGCACGCTGCTCCAGTGGGTACGCGAAAGCAAGATCCCCGCGCACCGGCTATCCGGCGTGCGGCGCTGTGTTTGGAGATTTCGCAAGCGTGAGCTGGATGCTATCCTGTGTTCGTCATCCGCTGGCCCTGCTGAGGGGAGGCAGTAATGAGGGTACAGCGACACGCAAGCGGGTCTGTGCGCTATGACAAACGGCGCAAGACCTGGAATTACCTCTGGTATGACGGCCCAACTCGCCGGTCGAAGCGAATTGGGACGAAGCAGGAATTTCCAACCAAGGCAGCCGCATGGAAGGAAGTTGAAGGCCTTGACATCCAACAACCGAAACCACAGAACGGGGACACGGTGCGTAGCGTGATTTCGCGGTATGAAACGGAGCGGATGCCCTCACGCCAGTCAACGGCGCGGGTGTATCGCTCTTTCCTCAACAATCACGTACTTCCGAAGTGGGGAGATACGCGGATTCAGGACGTACAGCCCCGCCCGGTTGAATTGTGGCTACGGGAGTTGCCTTTGTCGCCAAAATCCAAAACACACGTGCGGTCACTCATGCACGGGCTCGTGGAGTTTGCAATGTGGTCCGGGCTGCTGGACATAAGCCGCAATCCAATCTCTCTGGTCCAGAACATCGGAGCTACGCGACGGGTACGGAAGGCGCGTAGCCTTACGGCGGAGCAGTTCCAAGCTCTGCTGAAGGAGCTACACGAGCCATTCGCGACGATGGCCCTGCTGTGCGTCTGTTTGGGCCTTCGCATCAGTGAGGCTCTTGCACTTCGATGGGCTGACGTGGATTGGCTAGGCTCACGGCTGAGTGTCCGGCGTGGCATCGTGGAGCAGGTTGTCGCCGATGTGAAGACGGAAGGCTCCGCAAGGACTTTCAATCTCACCAGCGAATTGCTGGAGCGATTGAAGTCCTGCAAACAGCGTTCTGACTTTTCGGGGGCTGAGGACTGGATCTTCGCAAGCCCAATCAAACTCGGCAGGCTCCCGTACTCCTATACGGGCGTATGGCGGGAACTGGTGCGGGCCGCGGAGGCGGCGAAAGTCGGGCATCTCGGGACGCACTCTTTCCGGCACACTCACCGCTCATGGCTTGATGCTGTGGGCACTTCAGTGGCCGTCCAACAGAAGATGATGCGCCATGCGGATATCAGAACCACGATGAACATTTACGGGGACGTTGTTACGGACGAGATGACTACTGCGGGAATCAAGGTCGCTCAACTCGCTTTCCAGATAAACGGAGCGCAAGCAGAGCGCAAGGGGAGCTAAGTTATTGATTTATTGGCTCCTCAGGTAGGACTCGAACCTACAACCCCCAAACTCTACCCACCTTCGGTGTCAAGGGAATGGTGCTGTTCTCACGGCACCCATTCCGTATCGCAGTCTTATCGGTGACTCCACTTATTCGGCTTGTTCAGGCGGAAAATCCCGATTTGTGCGAAAAGAGTTTTGAAGCACCTGACTGATTACATTAGGTATCCGGTAAAATAACTTGAGAGGTCTTAGAGCGGATTTGGTGCCTGAGCGGGGAATCTACGAACGACTGAAGGGAAGCGGCATCTGGTGGATCCGATGGACGGATCTGGAAGGACGCAAGCGGCGCGAAAAGGCCGGCAACTGGACCGCCGCGAAAAAACTGCTTGCCAAGCGTCACACGCAAAAACTCGAAGGCGCCAAACTGCCGGAAAACCTTCGTACCAAGGCGGTGACTTTCAATGAACTTTCAGACGACGCGCTCACCCACAGCAAAGCGGAAAACAGCGAAAAACAGACTTACGAATTGCGGTTGCGGATTGACCAGATCCTTGCCGAATTCGGTTCCCGCCCAGCGGATTCGATCAAGAAAAACGAGATAGTCGCCTGGCTCTCCGAACAGGCAGAGGTGCGGAATTGGGCCGCAAGTAGCCGGAACCGCTGGCAGGCTACCTTCTCCCTGATTTTCAGAGTCGGCATCGACAATGAAAAGATCGACCGGAATCCTGCGGCGCGCATCCGCAGAAAGTCAGAAGGTGGCGGCCGAGTCCGATTCCTGGCGGATGTAGAAGAGGCCCAGCTTCGAACTGCCATTGAAAGGCGATTTCCAGAGTTCCTTCCGCATTTGCTCTTATCGATCCATACCGGAATGCGGATGAGTGAGCAGTACGGTCTTCATTGGAATCAGGTCGACTTTGAGCGACGGCAGATACACCTCCCAAAGACCAAGAACGGCGACCCTCGAACAATTCCCCTAAATTCGATTGCGCTGGAAGCTCTGAGGCAGTTGCAAGGAGAATCGAAGAAGCCCGGCACTGCTCCTGTGTTCCCTTCTCTCCGCGGAACCGAGACCCTGCAGGGCTCCCGCGGCTGGTTTCCCACCGCGCTTGAAGAGGCGAAGATCAATGACTATAGCTGGCATTGCAACCGTCATACCTTTGCCAGTAGACTTGTGATGGCCGGAGTGGATTTGCGCACCGTCGCGGAGCTACTCGGGCACAGAACGCTTCAGATGGTCATGCGGTACTCTCATCTTGCTCCCGAACACCAGGCATCGGCGGTTGATCGCCTAGTGAAGAGCGAGAATCAAAGGGACACCAAATCGGACACTGAAGCTTCCATGGCGAAAGAGAGCAAAACCGTCAAGCTCTTAAGTAGAAGAAAAACAAGAAGTTAACACGCGGAGAGGTGGCAGAGCCCGGTTGAATGCACCTGACTCGAAATCAGGCATAGGGGTAACTCTATCGGGGGTTCGAATCCCTCCCTCTCCGCCATATAAGTTGTTTATTTTGTGTAACTTAAGTGTACTATTTCGACGAACTCGGACATAGGTTTTGTGGGAATGCTTCCATAACTGAAATTGCTGTTTTCAGAGTTCATTTATTCGAGATTGAAGATCGCGTACCCGATCTCTCCGCACCCGTACCAATATGTGTACATACAGAATCGACAATTCGACTTCCTCTTCATTCACCGAAGTACTAGACGGCGATAGTGCGCTCCTCAAGAAAGTGATAACGAGTCAATTGGCAACGATCATTTGTCCGAGATGCCGGATTACGTCCGGTTGCCGAAGCAGTAGACCAATGTGAATAGATCGATGAGCGCATTGGGCTGTTGGCGGCAACCAAGGATAGTCGCAGTCAGAGCCGACGAAAGTAGCGGGGGCACCGGTCAATGATAGCGAGGCAAAAGGGGGCCAGATATTAGTCGAACTTATTTCCGAGGGGAGCCTGGGCGTAAACCTACGTCAGTTTTTCGTATCCAGAAACATGGTTTTCGACTCGGCATGCGAATCGGATCAGGTTGTCGACATGACTGCTTATTGGAGCAATTTGGTCACTTCCTGCTGCACGACGTTGGCCTGGGCCAGTGCCGAGATGCCGGTCTGCATCAGAATCTCGTACTTCGCCATGTTCGAGGTGGCCGACGCGTAGTCAGTAGCCTGGACTGCATTCTGCGCCGATTGAACGTTTTCCAGCTGGGTACCGAGGACTTGCGAGACGGCGTTAAGGGTGTTGATCTGCGAGCCGATGTAGCCGTCCTGCGCGGCGATGTCGGTGATGGCGGAACTGATGCGGGCTAAAGCGCTCTGGGAGTCGGTCTGGGTGAGCAGGTCGGTGTTACTAAGACTCTGGCCGGCCTGGGCGGAGTAGCTGATGGTGGCCACGCCGCTGGTGCTGAAAGAGCCGGAGGTAAAGGTGGCGGCGGCGTTACTGGATTGCGAGGTGTCGGAATCGTAGACGGAGTTGGTGGCGTCGTTGGAGAGGCCGATGGAGTAGGCGGTTGAGGGAGTGTAGCTGAGCGATGCACCTGCGGGGGCAGGATCGTGGAGCGCTGTGGTGTCGATGCTGAAATCGCCCTGCACGCCGGGCAGGTTGGAAGTGAAGATGATGCTTTGATTGTTCGGCCCCAGCGAAGCCGTTACGTTGAAACCCCAGACATTGCTGCCATTTACCTGGTCATTGATCTCATCTACTTCCTGGGACAGCGTCAGGTTGGGGTCGAAGGTAAAGGATTTTGTATCCGCCCCATAACCGGTCGGATCGTACTGCGTGATGGCGATAGTGCCGGTAAGCGTGCCGCCGGGGGCGATGCCGGTGATTGCGCCGGTGGCATAGGTTGAGTCGCCGGGATCGGAACTCGTGTATCCGGCTGAGAGGTCTACGAGAGTCGAGTTAAAAGTGATAGCGCCCGCACTGTTGTAGCTGGGCGCCTGCACCTGGAAGAAGTCCGCCTTGTTGGTGGCGTCATACTGTTCGCCATAGTCGGAGCCTTCCATGGGCGTGAACCCGGCGTCGGTAAGCGGAGACGAGATGTCCATTACGTCAAGTGTGCCGTAATAATTTCTTGTGTCAATGTTTGTGTCGAGGCTCGCGTCCTTCGACGAGTTCACCAACAGCACGCCCGCCGGGGCTCCCCAGTCGAGGTTGCTGTTGTCGCCAGTCATGTCGGTATTTGCCGGGTCTTCAATGGTAAAAACCTGCGGCGCATTGGGGTCGTCGGCTCCGCCGCTCACTTGCGTCACGGTGATCAGCGGGCTGACTCCGTTGTTGCCGCCGGTGAACGCAACGGCATCGCTGGCTCCGCCGCCAGGCGTGGTGTCGGTCATGCTGGTGGACACGAGAAAGGTGGCGCCGGCCGTTTCCGCAAGATTAAGCTGGCCATTGATGTAGCTGGCCGCGATATGCATCCCGCTTGTGTTGTTGATTGCAGAAATCAATCCGCCCACGGTAACCGGTGTGTCAAACGCGATCGTGACGGTACTGCCTGTCACTTGGCCGTATGACGTGTTGATTGGCGTAATGGAGAACGTTCCGGCAGAGAGCAGATCATTTTCACTGGTGAAACTGCCTAGCTGCTGCTGATGACCGAAATGACTACCATCCAACTGTGCGGTGCCGATGATGGAAAGAGGCGCGCTGGTGCTGCTTGCCGCTGGCGGAGCGGCTGGCTGAAAGGTTGCTCCAAAGTTCGAGTCCGCGCCGGTGTTGTTGGAGAACAGATCCAGGCTTCCGGTGGAGGCGTCATAACGGGCGAATGAGCCGTAGTTCCAGTTGGCGTTGATGGCGGCGATCAGGTTTTTCACCGTCATGCCGGTGGTGGAGATGTCGCCGGTAATCACGCCGTTGGAGGTGAATGTGAGGCTGCCGGAAGGAAGCACGTCGTTGACGGAGGAAAAGGAGCCGAGTGAGGCGTGCTGCACCGGGTCGTTGGTGTCTGCAAGGGAGTCGGAGACGATGCTGACGAGAGCGCCGGAGGACGTCAGGGAAAACCCGCTCTCTCCTGAACCTTCTAATGACTGGTAGTTCGAGGTAAGGCCCAGGCCGGAGTTAACGATTGCCGCGCTCAGGTCACCGAGCGTCTCGATGGCCGTGCCGCCGTAGGTTTGGCCCATGGTGAAGGTCTGGGTGGCGTTGCCTACCTGGATTTGGAGGGAGCCGGTGAGGGTATCGCTGTCGCTGAAGCCGCTATCGACGGTGGACAGGAAGACCCGGTCCGTGGGTGCGCCGAGGGCGTTGACCCCATCGAAGGAGTCGTCGTAGACGGGGGCCGCTTCTGTTCCCCAGTTGGTAAGGCCGAGGGTGGTGCTGTTGCCTGTGCCGATTACGCCTGTGTCTTGAACGCCGCCGCCGACGGTTACGCCGATCTGGCCGGCAGTTCCCGGAGTATTTGAAGTCAGATCAATCTTATGCGTGCCGCTGTCATACGCTGCCTCAACTCCGTTAGCGTTTTGATTGATGGCAGAGATGAGCTGCGTCACCGTCTCGCCGCTGAAGACGTCGAGCGTTCCGGTAGATTGTCCGCCAACGGTGAAGGAGAGCGAGCCCGCGGAGAGTTCGTCGCTCTGGTTGGCAAAGGCGCCCAGCGTCCCTGTAGAAGTTACCGCGCCAGTGCCGGCAGCGTCGAACAGGTTAGAGGCATCCACTGTGACTGCGTTGGTAATATCTTGCGGGCCCGTCTGGTTGCCGGTCGGATTTAGCGCAATCAGGTCGGGGCCAGTCACCACCAACTCGCCATAGGTAACGGCGGTGCCGTCGTTGGAGCCAGCGACATTTTGCGCTGTCGCGGTATAGCCGTTGTTCTGGCTGTTGATGTATGCGGCCAGTCCGGCAAGCGTTGCAGGGTTGGCGCCCATCTGGTCCACGTTGATGGTCCACGGATTCACGTTGCCGGTGGTGAGCGTAATGGTGCCGTGGATGGCATCGCTGATGGGAGTCGAGTCCGTGCTGCTGCCCGCGTCTTCGAGAACAGTAAAGTCCTGCGGCATGCCAGCCCACTGCCCACCCATCGCGGGTACATCGACGCTCGGGGCGCTGAATCCCACGGCAACGCCGGAGCCGCTTGCGCCGCCGGTGTAGCTCACGTTGGTTGCCGAGCCGTTGGCCGGAGCAGCCACAACATGCGCGGTGGCCGTAAAGCTGGAGGCGTCAACCGAGAAGTTGCCGTTGGTGCCGCCGGTCAGCGAAGTAACCGCAATGCTTTGTGTGCCGTCCACATTGTCCACAACGCTGGCGCTCAATCCAAGGCTGGTGTCGGCAGTGATGGCAGTTGCCAGCGAAGCGATAGTTGTATCGTTGTGGCCCGCGTCTATCTGCAAAGACTGAGAAGTGCCATATGCGGAGTTCACAAAAGAGAGTGAGCCGCCAAAGGTGTCTCCAAGGGCAAACTCGCCCAAGGTGCCGGTTGCCGCCGTACCCTGATCTACCAACTGCGACGAATCCACCTGGAGATCGCTCGAGAGCACGCTGTCGCTGAGGGAAATATCGGTGCCGTTATAGCTGGCGGCAGTCGTGTAGTGGTCGCCAAGAACCGAGTTGATATCGTTGGTCAGGCTGCCGTACGTATTGTTGCCGGGGCTCATTGCGAATTGCGCAACGGTGCCGTCCGCCGCAGTTACTTCAACATTGCCGGAAAGCACATCGGTCATGCCTGCGCCTGCGCCGCTATTCGCGAGGCTCAGGTTTCCTGTCGGGTCCTGTCCCCATAGGCCAGTGTTGGTGAAGGCCACCAGGGCTGCCTCCACGCCCACGTCGTAAGCGCTGCCGCCGTCACCGGGAGTGGCCGTAAGGCCTGACGTGCCGATGGTGGCATGGTCCACCGAGTTGCTGGTGATGCTGATGGTCCCCGAGCCTGACCCATCCTGGTTGGCGACCCACTGGGCTTGAAATTTTCCGCCTGGGTCGTTATCGATATCGTAGATAACACTGTCGATGGATTCGCCATTCAGGTTGAAGGACTCCGGCGCAACCCAGTTCGAACCATTGGTCTGGCAGCTTGCACCCAGGGTCACAGTACCGGTGAGCGTGTCGCTCTCACTGGCAAACGTACCCAACACCAGATCGGAGTTTGCATTGGTAACGATGTTGGCGCCGTTCGCGCCGCCGCTGAAGCCCACTGCCGCGCTGGTGCCCGTGGCGCTGCCGGTGCCGGTGCTGGTGGTGTCTGTGAGGCCGTTGGTGGTGATGTTGAAGTCCCCGTCCGCTCCCGCGGCTGTGGATGTGAACTCGACCGTGCCAGCAGTCCCTGTGCCGGTGGGGACCCACTGGGCCATCACGCCATCCGCCTGATCGTTGGCGTTGAGGGCATCGATCATGCTGCTGACGGTTTCGCCGTTGGGCGTGACGGCCATGCTGCCATCGGGGACGGTTGCGCCGGTGATGGTGAAGGAACCCGTGATTGTGTCGCTGGCGCTCGTAAATGTTCCGAGGGAGCCGGTTTCGGCCTGGGCATTGACGGCGTCGAAGAGGCTCGAGGCATCGATGGATTGGGCGCCAGTAACTGTCAAATTGGCACTGCCGTAGGCGGTCAATGGAGCCGAGAAACCAGAGAGCGTGTTGATGTATTGCGCCAGGCCGGCCATGGTGGCAGGGTTCGACCCCATGTCGTTGACGTTGATGACGGTCTGGTTGTTGCTGGAGTCAGTGATGGTTACGCTGCCAGCAAGCGGATCGTTCACCGAGGAGGCGTCGTCGGCTGTAATGCTGTTCGAACTGGTTGTGAAGCCGAAGGTGGAGCCAGAGCCGGATGTTCCGGCGGTGTAGGTGATGTTGGAGGTGGTGGGACTGCTGCTTCCTCCGGAGCCGCCGGAACCGCCGCTGCCACCGCTGCCGCCGGAGCCTCCGCTCCCGCCCGAGCCTCCCGAACCGCCGCTGCCGCCACTCTGCGAAACCCCGTTGGACGTCGAAATCGAAAGCGCCCCGCCCGACGAGGAATTATCAGACAGAGACAGACTCTGCGATCCGTCGGCGTTGGTAATCACCGTGGCATTCACGCCGTATCCGCCGGCGTTGCCGCTCGTAGAGCCGGTACCGTTGTTGATGTAGCCGGCTAGCGTGCTCAGTGTGTCGTTGCCCGATGCGAGCGTGATGGTTTGTGCGGCCGCGTTGCCCACCTGGATGGAGACGGTTGCACCATCGAGGAGTGCAGCGCCGGGGCTGAGCCCGCCCGCTTCGAGAATTCCGCTGGTCGAGACCGGGTTGGGATCGACACCAGCCGCAACCACGGAACCCGTAATCTCAATTCCCGTCTCTGCTTCGGCTGCAGCCTCGCTTACTGAGTTTGTCCCCTCCGCCTGGCCAACGGCCGCGGACCCTGCCGCTCCGGCACTCTCAAACTTCGCGGACAGGCCAAGGCCCGAGCTATTGATTGCGTCGATGAGTCCCTGCGCAGTGTCAGGTTGGCTGCCGCCCGCACCGACCTTGATGACCGCAGTCTGTGTTGCGCCGCCGGAGAGATAGGTTACGTCGATTTTGGTGGTGGCGGAGCCAAGATTGTCGCCAACCTGAGCATTTTGCCCGGCGGTGGAGAGGTTGATAAAGACAGCGCCGTCGCTGCCCGTGGCTCCGCTGTAAGCGATGGCACCGTTTGTGTCGCCAAGGTTCGATGATGAAAGCGATGAAATGTTGAGTGCATCAACCGTGGCGTCTGCAGCCGACGAGTCACCAGTATAGATGTCGGTGGTGGAGTTGAAAACCTGTTTGTCGTCGTACGTGGTCGCCTTGCCGACATTCGAAATCTCCGACAGAATCGACTGGTACTCCAGATTGGCCGCCGCGTCCTGCGTGCTGTTGAGCGTTCCGTTTGAGGCTTCGGTAGCCAGTGTGACCGCGCGGTTGAGCAAGGAGGTGACTTGCGACAGCGCGCCATCGGCAACCTGCAAAAGACCCACACCTTCAGTTGCGTTGGTCTGCGACTGGGCGAGCGCCTGCTGGTCTGCCTGAAGGCTGTCCACCAGCGAGAGGCCCGCTGCATCGTCTGCCCCGGAGTTGATCCTCGATCCGGAGGACAACTGCTGCAGTACAGTCGCGAGACTGCTGCTCGTCCTGCTCAGATTGTTCTCCGCGTACAGCGCGGAGACGTTGTTCAAAATTCTCAGGGACACCGGGCTCACCATTTAGATGCACGTCTGCCGCAGCTTGCTGACGAGTGGGGCCCAGTGAAATGACAATCTGGAGCTCTCTAGGTGCGTGTCGGGCATAGCGTTTTGCCGAGGGCGATTCAGCGGTATGCTGGGCTGGAGTTCGAACTGGGACGCGCAGGCAGTAATCCTGTTGGTGGCTTATAGCCAGCTTTCTGTGC
>Ga0181520_10002888_pt1 | contig 31103 bp, 32 predicted proteins | sample PEATcosm2014_Bin_29_FD_132451 | JGI IMG/M metagenome (GOLD analysis project Ga0181520, IMG submission 132451) | Peatland microbial communities from MTU Mesocosm Facility, Houghton, MI, USA - PEATcosm2014_Bin02_30_metaG | ecosystem: Environmental > Terrestrial > Soil > Wetlands > Peat | place...
AGCCTTCTTATAGTCCCATTCCTTGCGGTAGGGCATCTCGACAAAGCTGTTGGCCTGATCGTCGTTGGTGAACCTCATCGCCTTGGCGTCCCACTGGAGAACCTTGGAACTACGGTAATACGGCTCTCCCGTGCCGTGCGGGCCCGGCGGCACGGCCGCTTCGGTCACGTGTACGTGGCCATCACCTGACGCCGCAATCGACACGATCCCTGAGTCCGATCGGCCATTGCCGCCAAAGCCGGTTCCCGGGCGAGTCCCCGGCGGCGGGGCGCTGTACCTTCGCAGTGCCGCCGTCCCCAGCAACGCAAATTCCGTCATATTGCATCCGAACTCAATCGGTGTGATCGACTTCTTCCCCGCCTTGCACATCTGTATCCACTCCTTGTAATGATCCGCCCGCTCGCAGCGCGGCAAAGATGGCTCCGGCTGCTTGAAATCCCGGAACTTGCTCTCCGGCAACAGCCAGCCGCCGGGAAGTCCCTGAATCCGCTGGCCCGGCGTGGGCGAGGTGTGATCCGGCAGCGACGAACTTCCGCCGTAAAACGCCGAAACCTGCACGCCGTCTTCGCCCACGAACATCATGCCCCGTCCCGGCATACCCATGCTGGGCGGCATGCTCAGCGGCCGGGGCGGTTGCAGCCCGCCATCGTAGTAATACGCCATCATCTCCGGGTGCTTGCCGCGGGCCGGGAAGTGCCACTGGACGGTGTTGGCAATGCTGGCGCACTCGTAGTTGGAAACCGTCCCCGCCGCCGTGAACGCCTGGCAGGCATCGCACGCCACCCAATCCGGCGCGCCCATCTCCAGTTCCTCGAAGAACACGTGAAGCGCGTGGCAGGCCACATCGCCCAGGTTGCCGGTGCCAAAATCCCACCACGGCCGCCAGTTGCCGTACAGGTACATCCTGTTATACGGCCGTGTCGGCGATGGGCCGCACCACATGTCCCAGTCAATTCCCGTCGGCGGCGTCTGGACTTCCTTCGGCCGTTCCAGCCCGCTGGGGCAGTGCGTGCCGGTCCAGAAGTGGACTTCGCGGACGGGGCCGATGGCGCCGCTGAGCAGCAATTCCGTCGTGGCGCGGGCCGGGCTGCTGCGAGAATCCTGAAGGCTGATCTTGGTGGTCACGTTGGACGCCAGTGCCGCCGCCTTGACCTTCCGGGCCTCGGCGATCGTTCGCGTGACGGGCTTGGCGCAGTAGATGTGCTTGTTCATCGCCAACCCCGCCAGCACCAGGTGAGAATGCCAATGGTCCGGCGTGGCGATGATCAGGGCATCGAAATTCTTCTCCTCCTTGTCGAACATCTCCCGGAAATCCTTGTAGATTCTCGCCTTCGGGTATTGGTTGAAGACTGGCGCGCACAAATCGTGATCCAGATCGCACAGCGCGACGATCTCCTGGCTATTGCACTCGGCCAAATAATCCTGCCCCACGCCGCCAACGCCGATGCAGGCGATTCTGAGTTTGTCCCCGGACCCCGCCGCCCCGCCCCTGCCGGCGGCGCCCGCCCCCAGCACAAGCCGCGGAACCGCCGCCGCCGCCAACCCGGCCGCAAGAACCGTCCGCCGCGAGATTGTGGTCTTGCCCGATTCGTTCGTATTCACTTGAACGCGCTCCCTTCTCAACTTCCATCCAACTCTTGATCAATCCGACGTGTTTCGTGGCGACTGGCGAGATATCCTCGTCCGCCGCTCGATCGCCTCGCCCATCATCCCCACTTCTTGAGCGACGGGCAAGCTCCCCGCGGCTGTTCGTACCTGACAGCGGGCTTGAATTCGGGTACAAAGTCCTCGTCAATTGGTTTGTCTTTTTGCTCTCGGAGGAGAAATGGCTCGCAATCGTGATACCGTATTGAAACAGCTCATCGACAGCGGCGTTGTGGCCGTTATTCGCGGTCAGTCCAAGGAACAGCTCAACGGCATCGCCGACGCCCTCGTGGCCGGCGGGGTTCTGGGGCTGGAAGTCACCATGACCACGCCCAAGGCGATCGCCGGGATCGAAATGCTCGCCGATCGGCTCGGCGACAGCGCAATTATCGGCGTCGGCACCTGCATCGACCCACCCACCGCTCGCGATGCCATCGCGGCCGGGGCGCAGTTCATCGTCTCTCCCGTCTTCGATCCCGAGATCGTCGCCACCACCCGCCGCTATGGAAAGATCAGCATCCCCGGCGCATTCACGCCCACCGAAATTCTCCGCGCCTGGACGGCCGGTGCGGATATCGTCAAGGTCTTCCCCTCGACGGCCCTTGGCCCGGCGTTCTTCAAGGACATCCTGGCCCCGCTTCCGCAACTGCGTCTGACGCCCACCGGCGGCGTGGATTTGAAGAATTGCGGCGACTGGATCAAGGCCGGCGCCGTATGCGTCGGCGTCGGATCGGCACTGCTGTCCAAGGACGCTCTTGCCAAAGGCGACTGGCCGGCCATCACCGCCATGGCCAAGTCCTTTGTTGCCGCCGTCGCCGCGGCGCGGGCGAAATAACCGGCCCGTAGACGGTGTGGTAAGTCTTCGTCATGAGACTGAATTCTTCGTGAAGAGAAGGATTTTTTCAAAAAGCGGCGTTTTGTTCATGCCCTCTTCAGGTGCGCGATCCACAATTGATCGGGTGTCGGAAGTCGCACTCGGCAAACGGTTCCGGAATGCGACCGAGGGTCAATCGAGCAAAAGACTTTTCGCGAGGAGATTTCCATGATGGGTCGACGAACGATCGGCTGCCTGACGGCGGTCTTGGCGGTGGCGCTGCTCTCAAGTTCGGCCTGGGCGCAAGGTGGCGGATTCGGCGGTGGACCAGGCGGTGGTCCTGGCGGCCCCGGCGGTGGTCCGGGAGGCGGCCCCGGTGGCCCATTCACCGGCCCCAATGGACAATTCGACATCGGTGCCTTCCAGACCCAGATGCAGGCGCAAATGCACGCGACCGCCATGGACAACCTCCGCCAGAAACTCGGCGCCAGCGACGATGAATTCGCGGCACTCCAGCCGTTGCTGGAAAAAGTCATCAGTGACCAGCAGGCGGTGTCGGTGGGTTCAGCCGGCGGCGCCAACGGCATCCAGAACATGATGCAGGCCGGCGTTGCTCTTCGCGCTCGCAACGGCGGCGGGCCCAATGGCGGCGGGCCTGGAGCGGCCGGTGGCCCCGGCGGCCCCGGCGGCCCGGGTGCTCCTGGCGGTCCCGGCGGCGCTGGTCCCAATGGCGGCCCCAACCCGATGACCGTGTTTACCAGCCTGTTTTCATCGCCCTATGGCATACCGCCGTCGGACCTGCAGAAACAAATCCAGGCGGCGCTGGACGCTCTGAACCAGGCCCTGACCGACAACACCGCGACGCCGGATTCGATCCGCGAGAAGATCGACACCTACCGCGCCGCCAAATCCAAGGCTATGGAACAACTGACCAGGGACGAAGCCGCTCTCAACGCCGTGCTCACCGCCAAACAAGAGGGCTCTCTGGTGGCAATGGGCCTGTTGAATTAGTCGCGGGACAAAGGACCATGCAGTGAGCGGCCAGCCCGCCGTGCAGGGGTCATGCGGCAACGCGCTCAGTTCTCGGCGCCGCCCAGCGTTCGCCGCCACAAGTCCGTGTTCAGCAGAAGCAGAATGATCCCGGGATAGATCATCATGCCCAGGTCACTCCACACGTAGTCTGATGCCGGCTGGTATTGAAGCGGAAAATTCATGGTGACGTAGATGTCGGCGGCTCTCCAGAGGATGAAGCACGCCGCATAAAAATACGATGCGCCGCGCGCCCAACTGGACAGGTTGAGAAGACCAAGCCCGGCAATAGTGCCCAGGATGCCGTCGACAATCATAACCGCGGCCAGCGACATGTAGGCTGTCACGTCCGGCCCGGATAGCCTACCCCGTGAGGCGAGGATCGGAACCGCCGAGAGAATCCGGGAACCGAGAATAATCTGGATGGCCGCGATGGCGAAGTTGATCATGGCGATCGCCGTCATGCCGACGGTGCGGCGCGGGCCGACAGGCCCGCTCCAACAATCGATGACGGGAGAAGGACATGAGCCGGGATTGCCCGGCGGCGCCGCGTTGGCCGGCGAAGGCGCGGTGGCATAGGGCATCGCGGGCGGGACGATACTCGCCCCGGCGGGCAATAGCCCCGCGACGGTGCTTGCGGGAACCCAACTGCTCATTCCCTCCGCCCAGATCATGGCCGATGATGCGACCACGCCGCCGGCGGCCAGCCGCTGCAACTGGTCCCACGAAACCGGGCCCTTTTGTTTGCCATTCCGGATGTAATACCACTGGTTTGCCATGCGCACCTCGTGCGTCATTTATAGACGACCAGCGTGCTGGCGATCATGTCGTGCAGAGCCCGTTTCCTTTCGGTGAAGCCCGCCATCATGTAGCCGATGCACAGTGTCAGGCCGGACAGGATTTTTGCCGCGTGGCGCCCCAGGGCGTGGGGGAAGGTGAGTCTGTTACCTGACGAATCGATGACTTTGACCCCGACGGCCATCTTGCCGAGCGTGCCTTGGGTCACGCTGCTTTCCATAGTCGCGTAATAGGAAAAACCGAGCACGATCTGCAGCCACCAGCCCGGTGTTCCCATTGGATCGACGAAAAAGGCGCCCCGACCTCCCTCGATTCCCAATATCGACTTCAGGGCCAGTAGCACCACGAACGTAAGCGTTCCGCCAACCCCATTGCTCAAGGCTTGATGGCGCCGACGAGTTTGGCGTGATGGGCATTCAGCGCCGACTGCTGCTCGGCCATCAGGTCGCGCTTCCACACATCCGGCAGGTAGTTTTGCAATTCATCCGGCGGCACCACGGGCATATAGGCCAGCACGCTCCGCAGGTACAACTGCACGTCGATCTCGTGACGCTGGGCGCTGGCGATCAGCGACCACAACACCGCCTGGCCCTGGGCCGATTCGTCGTGCCACGAGAATAACCAGTTCTTGCGACCCACGGCAACGCGGCGCAGGGCGCGCTCGCTGACGTTGTTATCGATGCTCAACCGCCCATCGCTCGTGTAGATGATCAGCGCCGGCCACTGGTTCAGCGCGTAGCCGATGGCCTGGGCGATGGGACTCCGCGGCAGCGCCTGGGCCTGCTGCTCGATCAGCCACAAACGGATTTGCTCCAGAATCGGAATCGAGCGCGCCTGGCGAAGCTGTTGCCGCGCGGGCGCATCGCGATCATCCACTTCCTTCTCCACCGCGTACAGCCGGCGGATCATCTCCAGCATCCACAGCGATCGGGGCGCATCGGATTCCTGGGCGTCGAAGAACTTCCTCCGCACGTGAGCCCAGCACGCCACCTCGATCACATCACCCCGCGCGTACAGCCTGTCGTAGCCGGCGTAGGCATCCGCCTGCAAGAAGCCCTTCCACGTTCCCAACCACTCCAGCGGTCCCTGGCCGCTGCGCGTCGGGGTGTAGTCGTACACAATATAGGGATGGTGCTCGTCCCCCACGTACGTCCACAACCGTCCCTGGCGGCAATGCCCCTCGTGCATGATGGGAACCGTCGTGTCATCCGTGTGCAGCACAGCGCTGTGGCGCACACGGTCGCACATCAGGTCATACAACGGCTGGACCACCCGCGCCGCTCCCGCCATCCAGCCGCACAGCGTCGTGCGGCCGATCTCCATCCGCTGGCGGGCGAAGATCTGTTGCAGCCGGTACAGCGGCAGGTGATCCGTCAGCTTGCTGACCACCACGTACGCCAGCAGTCCCGGACCGGCCAATCCCTTCTCGATGGGCTGCTGGGGCTTATCGGCCAGATCGACATGGGCGTTGCCATCGCATTGCTGGCAACGGCCGGAGTTGCAGTGCGGGCAGGCGTACTTATGGCGGATGTGCTCCAGGACCACGAAGTTGGCCGGGATGTGTTCCAGTTGCTCGCTCTTCTCCTGGCCGATGCGTTGACGCATCCCGCCGCAGCAGGGGCAGGTCTTTTCCGATTCCTCCAGGTCGTGCTCGATGGGCAGACGCGGCAGATGATCGGGAAGCTTCCGGCGGCCGTGCCTGGACCGGTTGGGCGACCTGGACGTGCCGGTGGAATCCACCGCCGGAGATTCGATCCCGACAGATTCCATGGGCGGCACCAGCAGGCCGAAGAGCAGCAGTTGCCGCGGATCGAAGCGTTCGGCCCGCGGGCCGTAGCTGCTTCGCAACAGCGCTGCCAGACGGTGACGCAGGAGCTGATTGTCCTGGGTCAGAAGCTGGATGGACTGGTCGCGCTGCGCGATGACCGCGTCGCGCTCGACCAGAAGCGTGTCGCGCTGCGCGATGGTTTGATCGCGCTGGAGGATCAGCCGCTTGAGCAGGATCGGATCGTCGGGAAGGTTCTGGAGGGTCGTGTCGTCCATGACGGTGTTGCCAATGGATACACCGCATCCGGCGGGATGTTGCAACATTATTATCTGCAAACAATTTTCTTTCCCTCCTCTCACCGTCCGGCCAGAAGTTCCATGAGTTGTCTGCCGCTCAGCGCGATGGTGGACTCGCCCGCCTGCGGCCAGCGGAAGGTTCCCTTCTCCAGACGTTTGGCGTACAGAACCAGGCCGGTGCCGTCCCAGAACAGGATCTTGATCCGCGTCGTCGAGCGGTTGCGGAAGACGAACAAGTCGCCGCACAGGGGATCGTGGCCCAGCGACTGACGCACGATGCCGCACAAGGTGTCGAACCCCTTGCGGCCATCCACCGCCGCGACGGCCAGCCAGATGTGAATCCCCCCGACGCCCATGCCGTTGGGTATGCCGATCATGCCGTACCCTCCAGGGCGCGGACCAGCGCGGCCACCCGCTCCAGCGGCATCGACCCCGGCAGAATCAGTTCACGCCCTCCGGCCAATCGAAGACGCAGCGGCTCGGCATTGCCTGCCCTGAGCGCAGCCGAAGGGCTCGCCACAGGCGGCTCGGCATTGCCGGACCGAAGCGGATCAACCACGACCTGAGCGAAGGCGAGCGGCGCTGCGACATTCGCCGGCACGACGCGGCTCGACATAGGCGCCCCGGTCGGCCGTCCCACCCGCCGCCTTTGCGGCGCCAGTCCCAGCCGGATCCGCCACCAGTAGAAGGAATGTTCGCGGGCATTGTTGCCCTGGCACCAGACCCGCACCGATTGTCCGCTGGCCCGCTGCTCCGCGATGCGTCGGCGCCAGATCTCCGCCTTGCCATTGACCACGGCTTCCATGAGCACCTCCTGATGTGCCCATGTTGCAGGATCAATTCAGCGGCGCGGAGATGGGGTCGGCGGAACGCTTACCCACGAACAAGATCATGCCGTCGATGAATGCCGCCACAAAACGGATCCAGAAACCCGCGTAGTGCGGCTGGGCGCCCGGGGCATAAATGTTCGGCGTATAATATCCGAGCCAGGGAGCACCCGGTTGCTGCTGTCCGCCGGCATACGCAGACCCGGACAATGGGCCCAGCGGCACGGTATTGGGCGACGAAGGCGCGCCGGCATATGGCGTCGGCGACGGAGCGATACTCGGTGCGGCGGGAAAAAGCCCCGGCACCGTCGCGGCGGCGACCCAGTTGCCCATTCCCTGCGTCCACACCATGTCCGATCCCGTCAACGCACCGTTGGATGCCAGTTGTTGAAGCTGCTCCCACATAACCGGACCGGCCTGCTGGTTGTTCCGCGCATAGAACCATTCGTTTGCCATGCTGCCCTCGGTTGAAATGCGGTCTCACCGCCCGACACGCGATACCCGTACGGGTGACATTGTAACGGTTGTGCCATTGTCGAGCGAGATTTCAGCGGGGTGGATTTCAGCGAGGCGGATCGGATTCGGTGCCGCCGAGAATGGGAAGCTGGCGGAGCACCGCCGCCTCGCGGGATTCTTCCAGGCCGGGGGCGCTGCCGACCGTGGTTTTGTCGAGGCGGCGGACATTGCGAACCGGCGGATGATCGAGCGGGCGAAGATCGGGAGCGGCCGGGCCGTCGTGGCGATGCAGAACCCGGTAATACTGATCGCGCTGGGCGGGAATCCATCCGGCATCGCGGATCAGACGGCAGATTTCACGCTCGTTAAGCTTGTACGTCGTTCCCGCGGCCGAGACGACGTTCTCCTCCATCATCACGCTGCCCATGTCGTTGGCCCCGAAGAACAGGGCCAGTTGCCCGATCTTCGGACCCATCGTTACCCAACTGCTTTGCAGGCTGGCGACGTTGTCCAAAAATAACCGCGCGATCGCCAGCGTGCGCAGATATTGATTCGCCCCCGCCATCCGAACCACCCGGCCACGCAGAACGTCCTCGTTGGCCGATTCATCGAACGGGCCGTGGCGAGCCTCATCCCATTCATCGGCCCGGCCCAGCGGAGTGTTCTCGCGCTGGAACGGCCAATGGATGAACGCGGTGTACGAACCGGCCCTGGCCGGCCGATCGACCAGCGGCGATTTCTCGAACACGCCCGGATGCCGCTGACGCACCGCGTCCATCGTCCGCCGCGAATTCGCATCATCCGCCCGGCCCAGCGCCAAGGCGTAATCCTGCATGTCGCGAATGGCGGACATGTGCTCGACGCGTTCGCGCAGGAATTCAATGTGGCCGATGAGCATGGTCGCCGACGTGTTCATGCCCTCTTCGTGGGCGACGCGCATGACGCGGAGCCAGTCGTCGCCGGTGCATTTGCCCAGTCCGATGCGACGGCGGACGCGCGGCGCGAAGATCTCCCCGCCGCCGCCGGGAATTGTCGCCAGCCCCGCCGAACGCAATCGCCGGATCACCTCGCGAACGTCGAGATTGAAGAACCGTTCGAACTCGACGAATTCCGGCGGGCTGAACGCATGCACATGCACGCCGGGAAATCGCTGGGTGATGTAGCGCAACAGCCGCTGGTAATACTCGATCGGCAGGGCATCGTTCATGCCCCCCTGCATGAGAATCTGCGTGCCGCCGATGGCGACCAGTTCCTCGATCTTCCGGCCGATGGCCTCGTGATCGAGCGTATACGCGTCGGCATCCTCGTGATCGCGGCGAAAGGCGCAGAAGGTGCATTTGGCGGTGCAGACGTTGGTGTAGTTGATGTTCCGATCGATGACGTAGGTGCGACAGTCCTCGGGGTGTATGCGATCGGACATGGCCGATGCCCAGTCGCCCAGATCGTGCAGCGACGGATGCGCGAAGAGTTCCATCGCCTGTGCCTCGGTCAGCCGAGCCCGCCCGGCGATGACGGCGTCGATATCGAACGTCAGCGTGGCCATTCACACACAGTGTAGACGGGCCGAAAGGCAGGGGAAAGCAATGGGCCATCGGCGCTGCCGGTTTCAGCCAAAATGAAACATGCGGATCAAAGGGGGTGGAGTCATTGATGAAAAGCCTGCGCACTTGTCCCGTTGGCCGCATGTGGGTACACCAGCGGGCATGATGACACACGCGATATTGTCGGCGATCGGGCCGGATCGGCCGGGGTTGGTGGAGGAGGTGTCGCAGTACATCTTCCAGCGCGGCGGGAACATCGAAGACAGCCGCATGGTCAACCTGCGCGGGCAGTTCGCCATGATGGTGCTGCTGGGGGCGGATGAATCGGCGATGCGGAAACTGCAGGGCGATCTGGCAACGCTGGAGAAGAGCAGCGGTTTGCGACCGGAGCTTCGGCCGGCCGGGGCGGCACGGGTGGGCGAGGGGGCGGATGCCCGGCCGTTCCGGCTCGTGGCAACGGCGATGGACCAGGCGGGGCTGGTGCATCGGGTCTCGAATCTCCTGCGGAAGTTTGATGTGAACATCGAGAATCTGGAAACCCGTTTGGCCGCCGCTCCGTATACCGGGGCGCCGGTGTTCGAGATGGACATGACGCTGTCGATCCCGCGCAAAACGCAACTGGCCGAACTCCGCGGACAACTCGGGGGATTGTGCGATCAACTTAATATCGACTGGCAACTGACGGCCGTCTGATTGTGGTCATTTCAGCGTCGGGACCGGCGGGATCCATTTGTTATTGGCCATCCACTGGATGACCATATCCGGCCAGTTTTTCAGGTCGTTGTCGGAACCCAGGCCGAAACCGTGGCCGCCGTGGTCGAACATCAGAAGCTCGGCCGGGACACCGGCTTTGAGGCAGGCCGTGTAGAAACTGATCGAATTCATCGGCGGGACGGTTTTGTCGGCGGAACTGTGGACGATGAAGACCGGCGGCGTGTTTTTCGTCACGTTCAACTCGGCCGACAGCTTGGTCCAGAGGGTTTGATCTCTGCCGACCAGTGCATCGCGCGATCCGGTGTGGGTGGCGGCGGGGTCAGTGAAGGTGATGACGGGATAGACCAGCACGGCGAAATCGGGGCGGCAACTCACGTGTTCGACTTTGTCGCTCGATGCGGCGTTGCCGCTGTCGAAGAGCGTCGAGACGGTGGCGGCGAGGTGGCCGCCGGCCGAGAATCCCATGATGCCGATGCGGTTGGGGTTGACTCCCCAATCGGCGGCTTTGGATCGCACCAGGCGCATGGCGCGCATGCCGTCATCGATCGGGACAGGATATTTATAGCGCGGCGAGTGACGATAGCGCAGGACGATGGCGGTGATGTTGTGCTGGACGAGTACCTGGGCGACGTCGGAGCCTTCCTTGACGGTGGAGAGATGGGTGTATCCGCCGCCGGGACACACCAGCACGGCGGCGCCGCTGGCGGTGGCCTTGGGGGGTTGATAGACGTCGATGGTGGGGATGGTCGGATCGACATCGGTATCGGGGCCGGCGACGACGTTGGGCGTCGAATCCCACAAGTTCAGCCGCAGCGGATTGGCCGCAGCGGTAGTCGGGGCATCGGCGGCGCGGGCGAAACGGCCGGGAATGGCCGCCAGAGCGGCGATGAACCCGCCACAGGCGAGCAGGCCGAATATCATGCGATAGGTCACAGGATCCTCCTCGAATGGAAAAGTGCGGCCGGGGACTGGGTGCTGAATTGCTGGCCGAATCCGCGTGCCATGATGGACAGTCTAACCGAAGATCGTCTGTGTGCCGAGCCAAATATCCCGCCCCGGCGCACAGGCGGTGAGTTGCGGCTGTATAATCGGACCGCGAACGACTGGTTCTCTATGCCCATGACACCGCCGGTGATGCGAATCTTGGACGCCAATGCCAACCGGGCGCGCGAGGCGTTGCGCGTCATGGAGGATTACGCGCGATTCGCGCTGGATTCGACCGAGTTGTCGAAAACCGCAAAGACGCTGCGTCACGATCTGGCCGGCGTGCTGGCTGGCGTTACGGGCGACGCGATTCTGCATCGCGACACGCCCGGCGATGTGGGGCGGGAGATCAAGACCGTATCGGAGCGGGCTCGCGGCGATCTGGGCGATGTGGTGATTGCGGCCGGGAAACGCGGAGGCGAGGCGTTGCGATCAATCGAGGAAGCCGCAAAGACATTTGACCCGGCGGTGGCGTCGGGCGTCGAGTCGATTCGCTACCGGCTCTACGATCTGGAAAAGCAACTGGCCCGGACCATTCGCCCCGCGGGTTTGCTGTCGCGCGTTCGGCTCTATGTGCTGATCACCGAATCGGTCTGCCGCGGCGACTGGTTCACGGCCGCCGAAGCCGCCATCGACGGCGGGGCCGATGCCATCCAGCTTCGCGAGAAATCACTCGACGGCGGCGAACTGCTTTCGCGTGCGCGGCGTCTGTGTGCTCTCTGTCGCCGACACAATGTCCTGTTCATCGTCAACGACCGGGCCGACATCGCCCTGGCCGCCGGCGCTGATGGCGTCCACGTCGGCCAGCAGGACATCCCCGCCGCCGACGCCCGCCGCCTCGTCGGCCATCGCGCCATCGTCGGCGTCAGCACGCACAATCTCGATCAGGCGAAGGCGGCCGTGTTGGCCGGCGCGGATTATGTGGGCATCGGCCCGGTTTTCCCCAGCGCCACCAAGCCGCGTGATTTCCTGGCCGGCCTGGACGCCGCCCGTCAGGTGGCCGCCGCGATCCCCATTCCCGCCATCGCCATCGCCGGCATCGACGCGACGAACGTAGACCAAGTCTGGTCCACCGGCGTCGCCGCCATTGCCGTCACGCAGGCCGTGATCGGCGCTGCGGACATCAAGGCCGCCGCCGGGGAGCTCAAACGGCGATTGGGCGATCGCGGTGAAACAAAGAGATGATCTCACGCAGAGGCGCAAGGCTCGCAAAGGGAAGACGAATTCAGGGGATGCCTATGACCTTGAGGAATTCACCAATGGCCTTCTGCTGTTCCGGCCGCATGAGGTAGTACTTTCCATCAAGCTCGACCTCGACCTTTTTTGCTTCGGCGATCGCCTGTAGGTCACACACGCGAATGCAACCGAAGGGGAGATCCATAGTCTGGCCATCCGTAGAACCGCCCCAGTACACCCAGTCTTTGCCGTCCAGCAAAAAGCCGCAAGGGCCCCGCGAATACCCCGAGAAACTCAAGGAAATGTCCTCGTCCTTTATGGCTGCTATCGAGGATGTCCTGCAATCGTATTGCAACTTTTCCAGTTCCACCTGACGAAACCCGACATCAGCGTGCGGGTTCTCTGCCGGGAGAGTCCAATCAATGCTCGTGGGACCCCGATCGAATATGGACCCTGTGCCCACCAGCATTGGCCCGCCCATGTTCACGACCATCGTATGCCCCGTGGATATGGGGGTAAGCGGCGACACAAGCTGAATTGTTTGCAATGGTAATTTCCGCCGAAAAACTCGCCGCAAGTCGGAGAAGAGATTCCACCCGACAATCAGGAAACCAATCAGCATAAGCGCGGCCGATGTCCTGCAGCCCAGTCGCCTTGGCGAGGTCAAGAAACCCCATAGCCCTGTACTCGGTGGCGGCGCTTCCGGCTCGTGCGGAATTATTCCGCACTCCGGGCATCGATCTGGAGTGGCGCGCAGGTCGTATCCACAATTGACGCAAAGTCCGGAGCGAAAACGGTTCTCAATGGAAAGGGACCGCCATCGCCGTATGGCTCGTATCACAGGGAACACAAAGCACAGCGGAACTAGAAGGGCCGCCGGTCCGGCGAGGTACCAAAAAGGAAGAGCGTAAAGGAACATCAAGGCCGCAAAAGTGGCCAGGGTGATTACAATCGCGATCCGCGAGTCGGGGCGTATCATCGCCCGCCATTGTACCGCGAGTTGGCCGCATGCATCGGCGACTCCCCAATTCACCACACCTGGTTTACGATCCGATTTCGTCTTCCCTGTGCGAGCCTTGGCGCCTCTGCGAGATCTATTCCCCCACATTCGCATTCGACTTGCGCAAGACCGCAATCAAACTCACCCCGCCCCGATATGCCGGCTTCCGGTCCGAATCCATCGACCTTACCAGCTTCCCCGATTCACCCAGGAAAACACTCTTGAGCAACCAATTCACCGGCCGGCTGGACTGTTTGAAATCTGTCCCGTCCGCGCCGTGGCTGGCGTTGCGGCGGTTGGCGCGCCAGCGCATCGCCTTCACCACCGGATACAGGCGGCTGTTGAAGTAACTCAGCAGACGCACCGTCACCGGCAGGCCCGACCAGACCTTGGCGAATGTGTCCCGATCATATCGCCGATAGTGGCCGTTGGTGACGTCGTGCTGGCTCCACAGGCTCATGTCGGCCGGCACCGTCAGCAGCAGATGCGAATTCGCCGGCGCGGCATCGACCAGCATTTTCACAAACCCGAGATCGTCCTCGACGTGCTCGATCACGTCCATGCAGGTGATGGCCGATGCGGTTTCGAGATAGCCTTCCAAGCCGGCCGGGAACGCGCCCAGCACATAATGCACGTTGTGTACATCGCCAAACCGCTTGCGTGCCAGTTCGATGGCATCCGGCGTGGTGTCGATGCCGACGCAGCGGTATTCGCCCGCCAATGACGCGATGTTGCCGCCCGTTCCGCAACCCACGTCGATGATCGTCTTGTTCTGGTTTGGTGGAACCACTTTGCGCAATATGCGCGCGACGATCTGCCGCCGGGCGACAAACCACCAGTGATCCTGCTCGATGCGGGCAAAAAGTGCGAATTGCTCGGGGGTCATTGGCGATGCTCCGCCGGTGCGACGGCATGCGGCTCGCCCGGTGATGCCGGCGCATCAGTCGCCGGTCCGACGCCATAGGTCTTTCGCACGATATAAACCGGCCGGCGGCGCACTTCCTCGTTGATGTTGCCGACGTATTCGCCCAGCACCCCCAGCACCACAAGCTGCACACCGCCCAGAAACAGCATCGTCGCCATCTCACTGGCCCAGCCCGGTGGCACGACGATCCCGAACAGCCGGGTTCCGAGCAAACGGCTGCCCACCGCCCACAGTGCCACCAGCAGCCCCAGCATGGCCGTCACCAGTCCCACCCACGCCGCCGCCCGCAGCGGAACCGTCGAAAACCCCAAAAATCCCGACACCGCCAGATTCAGCAGTTTCCAGAACGAATATTTGGTCGTCCCCGCGAAGCGATCCGGCCGGTCGTATTCCAGACCCGTCTGCCGGAATCCCACCCACGACCGCAGCCCGCGCAGAAACCGGTTGTATTCCGGCAGCCGCCGCAGCGCATCGACCACCACGCGATCCATCAGGCAGAAATCCCCGGCATCCAGCGGGATGTCGATGCGCGCGATGAACCGGTTGATCCGATAGAACAGGAAATACGCCGCCTTTTTGACGACGCTGGCCTTGCGGTTGCGGCGAACCGCGTACACCACTTCAAATCCCTCCCGCCATTTGGCGATCAATTCCGGCAGCAGTTCCGGCGGATCCTGCAAGTCCGAATCCATCAGCACCACGGCATCGCCATCGGCGTGGGCCAACCCCGCCGACAGCGCCGCCTGGTGTCCGAAATTCCGCGACAAGTCCACCAACCCAAACCGCGGATCGGTTTTCCCCAATTCGACGATCATCTGCACTGTCCGGTCACGGCTGCCGTCGTTTACGAACACGACATGCCAATCCAATCGCGGCACGCCGTCCAGAACGGTGCGCAACCGCCGGGTCAATTCCGGGAGATTCCCCTCTTCGTTAAGAACCGGGCTGACGACGCACAGCCGCATCGTCCCCGTCGCGGTTTGATCCGCTTGCCTGTTGTCGGTTTGAGTTTCCAGCCCGCTGGCCATGCGTGGCGGGCATTCTATGGCAGTGCCGGGCGGAAGCCAATTCCTCAATCAGGATGCCAAAGGCGGCTTTTGCGCAGCGGTTGCCGGCGGGGGCGGGGGTGGGTAATGTCGCGGGGATGGAAGCGAACATCGGGCAGCGGCTTGTGGCGGGGGCACGGGTGAAAGTCATTCAACAGATCGGGGCCCGTGCCTATTCGTGGAGCAGCGAAATCCGCGGGACGGTCGTGTCGTTTGAACAGCGGCCGACGGGAAGTTGGTTTGCCCATTCCAGGGACGATCATCTTTGGCTGGATCGGTTGACGATCAGGAATGATGATGGGGAGATCACGACGCTGAATCTGGACGAATTCAGCGTGGTGCAGGTTGAAGCGGAACCGGCGGCGACCGCTTCGCCGACGCTGCCGTGAGATTTCGATTCGATTGACTGGGGCAGGATCCTGAACCCTCGAACCTGGCGGCGAGAAGGGGCGCCGCCAGGCCCGAAGGATTTACGGTGCGAGGATGACGGGCGATCAATAGTCGTGGATCTTGAGCGGCAATTCGCGGGGCTCGATCCGGCGGACAGTCACATCGGCGTCCTTGCCCCGGCCGGCAAAGCTGCTGGCGATCGACTGGGCGTCGTGGTCGGCGTTGGCCCACAGAGTTCCGATGACATGATCCCGATTGTCCTGCTGACTGATAACCGCGTAAGTCATTTTGTCACCTGATCTTGAGTTCCATGCCGCCGAGTCGTTTTGCCAGCGCCAAGTCCGCAAGTCGCTGGTGAGGTATCATTCCCCCGATGCGCCGGGCGGTCCAGAAAATTCTTGCCAATCGGGCACTGGCCGGCGCCGCCGGGTGCGAATCTGCGCGGAATGTGTCGTTTGTGAGGATGCAGAGGCGAAAGGGCGGACTGACATTTGGAGAGATTGATCTTTTAACCGCATAACCGCGATGGTACACTGCCGGCGATGTCCCAGCCTGGCGGCGCGGTGGTGCCGGTGTCCTCGGTGCCCGCAATTTATTCGCCCCACATTGATGTCCCGCGGTTGAGTTTTACTCATCGCGCGATGGCAGCATTGATCGGCGCGGCAGCGCTGGTCCCCTTGTGCATCGCGGCGCGGCTGATTCCCAGTCCGACCGGAATCGGCACGCATACGCAGATACCCGGCCTGCAGCAGTGCTGGTTTGAAGCCCGGACCGGAATCCCCTGCCCAAGCTGCGGGATGACCACCAGCTTCGCCTACTTCGCGCGGGGGAATATCGTGGCCAGCTTCTACGTACAGCCGATGGGAACCGTGCTGGCCCTGCTGAGCGTCATGGTATTCTGGTCGGGGTTGTATCTGGCGTTCTCCGGCCGGGCCGTGCATCGGCTGATGCATCAATTGCCGGTCAAATGGATGGGGTTTTTCCTGGTGTGGTTTGGATTGGCGGCATGGGCATGGAAGATATTTATTCACGTAAGTCACCGCGACGGCTGGTAACGGCGGGATACGCGGCGGCCTGGGTGGTGGTGCTGGCGATGGCGCTGTGCGCTGGCGGGTGTACGTTGCTTGCCAGCATTGCGGCCGGTTTGTCTCCCGATCCGGTGGATCCGCCGAGTTACACCGGGCTGGCACATCAGAAATGCGGCATACTGGTGCTGGTCGATCTGGGGACGCAATTTGAACATCCCGATTTCGAGCGTGATGTGGCCCGCAGCCTGCAAGAGAAGCTGCAGAAGGCGATCGACGTCAAGACCAAGGAAATTGAGGGTCTGACGCTGGTCGATTCGCGCAGCGTGGCGCAATACATGCTCGATCACCCCGAACTTCAGAGCGCGCCGATCACCACGATTGCCGCACGGTTGCCGATGAGCCGGCTGATTTATATCGATGTCGATGATTTCTCGACCCGCTCGAAGGAAACGCCCGATCTGTATCGCGGCTCGTTGATCGCCAAGGTCTCCGTTGTGGAAATCGCCAACGGCAAGCCCACCGTCCCCTTCACCACCGATCCCATCAAGGTCGTCTATCCGCCCCATACGCCCGAGGCCGGGACAACCGGCCAGGACGATGACAAGCTCTACGCCCAGACCATCGACGCCTTCACCACCAAGTGTGCCGAACTGTTCCTTCCCCATCCGCCGCCGGAGGACAACCAATGAGTTGCCTGTTTTCGCTCGGCCGCATCGCGCTGCGGTACGCGGTGATGAGCATGTTGCTGGTTGCCGTCGCCGCCACCGCCGCCGGATGCCAGCTTTTCGGCGCCATCGTCGAGCAGACGCAGGGCGATGATCCGATCAAGGCGATCTACGTTCCGGCCAAGGTGCCGATGGTGGTGCTGGTGGAGAATTACGACGGGTCGTCGGCGATCGAATCGGAGAATCTTACTGGATACATCGAAGGCGAGATCACGCAGAACAAGATCGCGCCGCTGGTGGGGTCGGACAGGATCGCCGTGCTCAAGGACGCCGATCCGACGGCTTTTCACAACATGTCGATCAAGGCGATCGCGCAGGCCGTGGGGGCCAAACAGGTTCTCTGCGTCGACAAGGTCGATGCCGAATACGATCAACCCCAGGCCAGCGACATGGCGCAGGGTTCGCTGTCGGCCAATGCGCGGATCGTCTCGGCCGACACGGGTGATTCGGTCTGGCCCGCCGGCGCTGAAGCGGGAAAGCGTTTCAGCGTCGAGATTCCCTTTACGCCCCTGAACCAGGCGAGCCAGTCCGAACTGCGCAGCCGCCTCACCCATGCCCTGGCCGTCCAGATCGTCAACACGTTCCACGACTATCAACGTACGCCGGAGGATGTGGACTCGTCGCAGCGTCCGTGATGTGCCGTCACGTTTTACTCCGCCGGGCGCCGGTCCTATCATCATCGCTATGAAACGCGCAAAATTCCGGCATTTGCAGCCTTGTGTTGCCGGCCTTCTGGCGATCTGTGCCTCAGCAGGTCTTTCGCAAACTCGGCCGTCTCCCGCGGCTCGAAGCCAGACTCCGGCGACCGCGCCATCGCTGGTTTCGCAGCCCGCCGCGGCGGATTTACTTGCGGCGCCGGCGGAATCCGGGCCAGCCGAGAAAGACGGCCTTTCGGTCGTCATCAAGCCGATCAAGCGCAGCTTCATGCCAACCGAGCCGCTGGTGCTCGACGTGACATTCCGCAATGTGTCGACCGCGGCGTTTCGACTGCCCAACACGCCGGCGCTGTTCGGCGGCTGGATGCTCAAGGCGGAGAATGTGACGACCGGCAAGACGTATACCGGCGGGATCTTTCTGCCGGGCGGAGCGGCGCCGACGACGGTGTCGCCGAGCGATCCGATCGCGCCGGGTGACACGTTGTTCTTGTCAATCACATTCCAGTATCGCTTGAACCTGATGGAAGGCGCGCTGGAATACGACGCCTTCCAAAAGGCCGCTGGTGATGCCTTCGCGAAGGTCCCCGGTCCGCTGGCCGCGGCGGTGAACAACAAGAATCTCGGCGGAGGTTTGCTGACGGAATTTCCACCCGGTGCTTACTTGGTCAGCCTGATTATTCGGTTCCCCAACAAGCCGAATTCCGACGCCGACAACACGCCGCTCTGGAAGGACGATGTCATCGCCACCAATACGGTCGAGATCAATGAAGGGATTTTCCCGCCGGGCACACTGGGTTCGATATCCGGCCTCGTGCTGGACGTGAGCAGCCAACCGGCCGTCCATGCCGCCGTTTCATACAGCCCCGTGTCGGAATTCACGTACAACCGGCCGCCCGTGCCCGGCTCGCCGTATGCCGCCAACATTGGGCGAAGTCCCCGACTCCAGACGAATCCGAAGCTCATGCTTCCGCCAGCAAGATATCGCGGATCGATTCCCGCCGGATTCACGGATGACAAGGGAGCTTTCACGATCAAGGATCTTCCGCCAGGTATATACATCGTCGGTGCGCTTCTGACGGTGACCCGCGCGAATGAGCAAAGCGGCTCAATGCAACCGGTCGAGGTGAAGCAAGGCGCGCAAGCTGATCTGCCGAACCCGATAAAGCTTGTGCGCGAAGGCTTGGGCGGTTGATTGCGGAACGAATTGGATCTCGCCGCGAGCCTGAGCCTGCGGGGTGACCGATTTTTCTTTACACGACTCAGCCCCGGTCGTATCTTCACCACCATGAAACCCGCAAGATTCTGGCGTTGGCCGGCTGGTGTGGCCGGTCTTCTGGCGATCTGCGTTGCGGCCGCCGGGCAAACAACCGCACCCGCCGCCGGGCGTGCTGCCAGCGCCCCGGCCCGCGCCGGCGCCAACGCGATCCGCGTCAACCCGCACACCGGACACGTCTCCAATTACGATGAAGCCAAGGTCGGTACCTATACGCTCCCCGATCCCCTGGTACTCGCCAATGGGCAGCCGGTGCGCTACGCCGAAATCTGGTTCAATCTGCGCCGGCCGGAACTGTTGAAGATCTACCAAAGCGAAATCTATGGCGCGGTACCCGCCAATGCCCCGGCCGTCACGTGGAGTATCGCCAGCACCGATCCGGCCGCCATGAACGGCACGGCCATCGGGAAACACGTGACCGGCCAGATCGGTGATGCCGGCGGGCCGCGCATGAACGTGACGATGTACACGCCCGCGCACGCGGCCGGGCCGGTGCCGCTGATCCTCTGCATCAATTTCCCCGGCGCCACCGGCGATCCGATCGCCGATATTCTCGCCCGCGGCTGGGGATACGCGACCATCACCTACACCGACATTCAACCGGATGCCGCGACCACCTATTCCGGCGGCGCGATCCGTCTGGCGCTGGCGCCCGGTGAAACCAAACCGGCCCCGGATCAGTGGGGCACGATCAGCGCCTGGGCATGGGGTCTCAGTCGCATCGTCGATTATTTGCAGACCGATGCGGCGGTCGATGCCCGACAGATCGCCATCATGGGCCATTCGCGGCTGGGCAAGACAGTTCTCTGGGCCGGGGCGCAGGATCAGCGGATTGCGGCCGTCTATTCAAGCTGCGGCGGCGAGATGGGATCAAGCCTGGCCCGGCGCGATTACGGGGAAACCGTGGATGACATGGCCACGAACTTCCCCTGGCAATTCGCCGGCAACTTCCAGAAGTACATGGGACATTGGAACGATCTGCCGGTGGATACGCACATGATGATCGCGCTGAACGCTCCACACCCGGTGTTCATCACCGGCGGCGTGGGCGATCAATGGTCCGATCCGCGCGGTGAATTCCTTGCCGAAGTCGCGGCCGGGCCCGTTTATCGCCTGGTCGGCCGCACCGATCTGGGCACGAAGGAGTTTCCCGCCGTCAACACGCCGATCATCACCGGCGATCTCGGCTTCAACTATCACTCCGAAGGCCACGCGGCGACGCCGCGCGACTGGCAGGCGTTTTTGACGTTCCTGTCGCATTATGTGAAGACGCCGGCGAAGCCGTAAAGATTTTTTCGCGAAATCGGCTCCACGTAGTGATTTTCTTGGTTCGTAACAGTTTTTTCGACAGACGGCGGTTCGCATGCGCCGCTCAAGTACGATATCACGTTCCGCGTCCGGAGCCTGATCCATACAATATCTGCGCGATCACACGGAGAACGCAACATGGAATACCGAAAACTCGGCAACAGCGGCTTCACTGTCCCGGTCCTTGCTCTGGGCACCGGCACATTCGGCGGGGGCGGCGATTTCTTCAAAGTGTGGGGTTCCAACGGCGTACCCGAAGCCACGCGAATGGTCGATATCTGCCTCGACGCCGGGGTCAATTTTTTCGACTCGGCCGACATTTATTCCAACGGCATGTCCGAGGAAATTCTCGGCAAGGCGATCCACGGCCGGCGAGATCGCATCCTCATCTCGACCAAGGGCGGCCTGCGCTTCTCGCAGGAACCCAACTCCGTTGGTTCGTCGCGGCATCATCTGACTGCGGCTATTGAAGGCAGCCTCAAACGACTCGGCACCGACTACATCGACCTCTATCAACTGCACGCCTTTGATGCCCTCACACCCGTCGAAGAAGCGCTGCAAACGCTCGATACCTTCGTCCGCGCCGGCAAGATCCGCTACACCGGCTGCTCGAACTTCTCCGGCTGGCATCTCATGAAATCCCTGGCCGCCGCCGATCGCTACGGCCTGCCCAGGCACGTCGCGCACCAGGCGTACTATTCCCTGGTCGGCCGCGAGTATGAATGGGAATTGATGCCGCTGGGCCTCGATCAAGGCGTCAGCGCCGTGGTCTGGAGCCCGCTGGGCTGGGGCCGATTGACAGGCAAGGTGCGGCGCGGCTCGCCCCTGCCGCCCAGCAGCCGCCTGCGAAACAAGACCAACACCGAATTTGGCCCGCCGGTCTTCGATGAATATCTCTATCGCGTCGTCGAGTGCCTTGACGAGGTCGCCATAGAAACCGGCAAATCCGTACCGCAGATCGCCCTCAACTGGCTACTGCAGCGCCCGACGGTCGCGTCGGTGATCTTCGGCGCCCGCACCGAGGATCAGCTCCGCCAAAACCTCGGCGCCGTCGGCTGGAACTTGACGCCCGCCCAAGTCGCCAAACTCGACGCCGCCAGCGATATCACGCCGACCTATCCCTATTGGCACCAGCGACAATTCGCAGAACGCAATCCACTGCCCGTCCCGCCGTCGAAGAATCAGATCGATCTGGGAAAAGTGGGCGAGAGGTAGCGTCGCGGCGCTTCTTGCATCCGCCGGCCGATTCCGCGATCTATAGGGCATGAACATCCTTGATGAATTGTGTTCCGTTCCGACAGCGCCGTTTGCCGAGGAGCGGGTGGTGGAGTTTGTGCGGCGGTTTGTAGCCCGGCGGCCGGGGCTTGCGCTGCGCGAGGATCGCTTTGGGAATCTGCTTATCGAGATGAAATCAAAAGGGCGCGGGCAGCGGTGGGTGTTTACAGCCCATATGGATCATCCGGGGATGGTGGCCGGGAAGATGGCCGGGCCGCGAACGCTGGATGCGCGGTTTTTCGGGTGGGTCGAGACGGCCTATGTGCGCGGGGCGCAGGTTCGGTTTTTTGATGGCCAGGGGGAAGCCAAAGGCGTTGTCCGGCGGGCGATCGTCGATCCCAAGTCGGGGCGGGATGTGCCGGCGCGCGTGGTTGTGGCGATCGACCGGCCGGTGGCGAAGGGCAGTCCGGGGATGTTCGATCTGGGACCGGGCGTGCGGCGTGGCGGGAAGTTTTACAGCCGGGTGTGCGATGACCTGGGCGGAGCGGCGGCGTGTCTGGCGATGCTGGATAATCTGCTGCGGCGCAAGGCGGCAGCGCCGGTGGCCGTGCTGCTGACGCGGGCGGAAGAGGAGGGTTTCATCGGCTGTGTCGCGGTGTGCGAGCATCACACGCTGCTCAAGAAGACCGATCGCGTCATCGCCATTGAATGCAGCGCCCGCCAACCCGTCGCGCGGCAGGGCGACGGCGTCATCATCCGTGTCGGCGATCGCACCAGCATTTTCAATTCCAGCCTCACCGATTTTCTCACCCGCCAGGCCGCGGAACTGAAAAAACGCGACAAGAAGTTCGCGTATCAACGCGCCCTGATGCCCGGCGGCACGTGCGAGGCGACGGTGTACGACATCTGGGGTTACCACGCGGCAAGCCTGTGCGTGGCGCTGGGGAACTATCACAACATGAATCGCTCCCGCAAAACGCTGGGCGCGGAATACATCGACATCGCCGATTGGGAGAACATGGTGAAACTGTTCGTGCAAATCGCGCGGATGGGGCATACCTACGAGCCGGGGCATAAGGTTGTCCGGGCGAAGATTCTGGAACGGTATCGGAAGATGGAATCGCTTTTGGCGCCGAACTAGCGAGCCCCTCCCGGTGATCTCGGTGTACTGTGTGGCTAACCCGTCTTTCCACCTATAATCCCCTCCATGAAATACCGTCGCCTGGGTCGGACCAATCTCCGCGTTTCTGTCATCGGTATGGGAACCTGGCAACTCGGAGGCGAATGGGGCAAGAACTTCGAGCAGCCGGAAGTTGATCGCCTCTTTGCCGCGGCCGCCGATAAAGGGATCAATCTGATCGACACGGCCGAGTGCTACGGCGATCACACCTCCGAGCAGTTTATCGGCCGGGCCATCGAAAGCCGCGGCGATCGTGACCGGTGGATCATCGCCACCAAGTTCGGGCATCGCTTCACCGGGTTTATGAAACGCAGCGACGAGCGTACCGCCGCGGATGCCATTCAGCAGGTTGAGGATTCGCTGGTCGCCCTGCGGACCGATCGGATCGACCTGCTCCAATACCATTCCGTCCGCGACAGCGAATTCGAGAACGACGAATTAACGGCGGCACTGTTGAAACTCGTCCAATGTGGAAAAGTCCGCCACATCGGCAATTCGCTCTCGGCCGGCCTGACCACCACGCTTCAGGCCGAGCACGCCACGCAACGTCACGTCGAAGCCATCCAGATCATCTACAACCGCCTGGACCGCCGGCCGGAAGAAAAGGCGTTCGCGATCTGCCAGCGGCAGGATCTGGGCGTTCTGGCCCGCGTGCCGCTGGCCAGCGGGTATCTCTCCGGCAAATACAAACCCGGCGCGCGTTTCCCCACCGATGCCCGTTCACAGCATGCGCCGGAATTCGTCGATCGCATGCTCGCCCAGGTCGAACAAATCCGCGCCGAAGTCCCACCCGGCGTGCCCATGCCCACCTGGGCCCTGGCCTGGTGCCTGCAACACCCGGCCGTCACGTGCGTCATCCCCGGCTGCAAGGATGTCGATCAACTGCTGACCAACGCCTTCGCCGCCGATTTGCCGATGTTATCCGGCGAGCATCCGCAGAGTGTGCCATGACAAGGTGACTGGGTGACAAGGTGACCGGGACGGTCGCTCAGCGCGGTTACCTGGCCGGGATCCGCCCTCGTTCTTTCGTTGCGAGCTTGGCGCCTCCGCGTGAGATCTTCCTGATCTCTCACCGCGGATCGGAGGCGGAGGAGAGATTCTCGAATCGCGTGGTCTTATTGAAGAACGCCAGCTTGATGGTGCCGGTGGGGCCGTTGCGCTGTTTGGCGATGATGATCTCGGCTTCGTTATCCGGCTGAAAATCGGGTTCGCTCATGCGGTAGTAGTCCTCACGGTGCAGCAGGAGGACCACGTCGGCGTCCTGCTCCAGGCTGCCGCTTTCGCGGAGGTCGCTCATGCGCGGGCGGTGGCCGTCGCGGCCTTCGCTGGCGCGGTTGAGCTGCGAGAGGGCCAGTACCGGGATGTTCAGTTCGCGGGCGATCGACTTGACGGCGCGGGAGATTTCGGTGATCTCCTGCTGGCGATTCTCCGGGCCGGGGTTCTCCATCAATTGGAGATAATCGATCACCAGGAACTTGATGTCATATTGGAGCTTCAGCCGGCGGGCCTTGGCACGGAGTTCCAGCGGGGTGAGGCCCGGCGAGTCGTCCACCCAGATCGGGGCCTTGGCCAGTTCGCCCACCACGCTGGCCATCTTCTGAATGTCCTCCTGTGACATGATCCCGCGGCGAAGCCGGTGAGCGTCGATGGCGCCCCGGCTGCACAGCATGCGCTGAGCGAGCTGCTGTTTGCTCATTTCCAGCGAGAAAATCGCGCAGGGATGGCGATTGTCGGCCGCGATTCCCTCGATGATGTTCATGGCCAGTGCGGTCTTTCCCATGGACGGCCGGGCCGCGAGGATCAGCAGTTCGCCGCGCTGCAGCCCGTTGAGCATGTCGTCCAGTTCGCGGAAATTGGTTTCGACGCCGCGCTGGCCGCCGCCGGTGATCATCTCGTAAACGTCGTGCAGCACGGTTTCCATCTTCTCGGTCGTATTACCGATCTTTTTCTGGGCGATGTCGAAGATGCGTTTCTCGGCACGATCCAGCACGAATTCGGCCTGCTCGTGGGGCGCAAAGGCATCGCGGAGGATATCGTGGCTGGCGCCGATGAGCTGGCGCAGAAGGGCCTTTTCGCGGACGATGGAAGCGTAATGCGTGCCATTGGCGGCCGAGGGCACGCTGGACAGGATGGCCGCGATGTAGCTTTTGCCGCCGATTTCCTCCAGGAGTTTGCGCTTGCCCAGCTCCTCATAGAGCACGACGGCATCGACGGGGCGGTTCTGCTCGAACAGCTTGACGAGGACGTCGAAGATGATCTGGTGATCGACCTGGTAGAAGCTGTCGCGATCCACGATCTGGACGACCTGGCCGAGCACCTCGCGGTCGATCATCATGGCCGCCAGCAGGGACATTTCCGCTTCGATCGAATGGGGGGGAACCTTGTCGAATCCGTTCACCGATTCCATGAGCTGTTTCATGGGCGACACTCCTTTATTGGCCGAACTTCATTCTAGCATAATAAAAAGAACCTGCCGCGACGGCCGGAAATTTCGACCGCGCGGCAGGTTCTCCACGATCAGCCCACAACCGGTTGGCTCAAGAAACGGCGTGGGCGAGGCTGTGGGTCTTTACGACTTGGCGGCGGGCTCCTCGGCGGTGGCGGCGGCCTTGGCCTTGGCGGCGGCATCGATCAGGGCCTTGCTCTCGGGGTCGGGCGTGATCCAGACCTTGACGTCGGTCGCCAGGTCCTCGGCGAACTTGATCTGCACGGCGTAGGTGTCGATGCGGTGCAGCTTGCCGGGGAGATTCACGTCGGCGGCGTTGATGTTGAAGCCCTGGGCCGCCAGAGCCTTGGCGATGTCGGTGGCGCTGACCGAGCCGAACAACTGGCCGGTCTCGTTGGCTTTGCGCTCCAGCGTGATCTCGACGCCGGTAAGCTGTTTGATGAGTGCGGCCTGCTGGTCGCGGCGCTCGCGCTCGATGCGTTCGATCTCCTGGCGGCGGAGTTCGATCTTCTTGAGATTTCCGGGTGTCGGCTCGACGGCCAGACCCTGCGGCAGGAGATAGTTGCGGGCAAAGCCGGGAGACACCTCGACGATGTCGCCGACCTTGCCGACGTTCTTGATGCTTTCGCTCAGTAACAGTTTGATGTTTGCCATATTCGCCTCGAAACAGATGGATCAGCAAAGGTTCATTGCAAGGCGGCCGGGGCCGCACGGACACAAAAAGGGGTTGAATACCTAAAACGGGATATCATCTTCCTTGATTTCCTGGGATTCGCCAAAGGGCGGCTCGACCGCGCCGGCCGGAGCAGCGCCGGCGGACGCCGCACGCGGTGCCCGCGCCGCCGGCGGACGGTTAGCCGGCGGCCTCGGGGCCGGCGGCTCGGCCGACGCTTCGGGCTGGTCCGGACCCGCCGGAGCACCGCCGCCACCGCCATCGCGACCGCCGACGAACTGAAAATTCTCGATCACGACGCTCAGTTTGCTTCGCTTGCCGCCGCCCTGTTTGTCATCCCACGAGTCGTATTTCAGCCGGCCCTCGATGAGCAGGGCCTTGCCCTTCTGGCAATACTGGTTGATGACCTCGGCCTGTTTTCCAAAGGCCGAGCAATCGACAAAGCAAACTTCCTCGCGGTCTTCGCCATTGGCGGACTTGAACTTGCGATTCATCGCCAGCCCGAATTCGACGACCGGGGTCTGGCTGGGGAGGTATTTCAGTTGCGGATCGCGGGTCATGTTGCCCAGGAGGACGACTCGATTGTAACTGGCCATGGCGATGCCTCGATTCGTATAAGCGGTCGGTCAATCCTTGTTGGGACCGGCGTCCAGCGGCGCCGATTCCTTGCGCGGGGCGCGGGGCGGGCGATCGGATGCCGGGCGATCACTCGTTGGGCGATCGCTTGGCGGCCGGTCGGACGTGACGCGGTCGGATGGCGGCCGGTCGTAACGGTCACCGCGGTCACCGCGGTCGCCGCGATCGTCGCGCTGCGGACGGTCGCCGTAGGGCCGGTCCCAGATGGGGCGCTCTTCGCGCGGCTGGATCGGCTGCGGTTCGACCTTGTTCATCTCTTCGATGTTCATGTGATCGGCGTGCGTCACCAGCACGCGAAGAATGTTGTCGGACAGTGTCACATCGCGCTCGATGGGGACCACGATGCTTCCCGGGCCGCTGAAATACGCCAGGATGTACAAGCCGCGCTTGTGCGGGCCCATCTCGTAGGCCAGCTTCCGCTCGTCCCATTTCTTGATGACCATGATCGTGCCGCCGTGTTTCTCGATGATGCCGCGGACCAGCTTGATCGCGGCGTCAACGTCACCGGCGGGCAGGAGGAACATTCCCTCGTATTGATTGACCAGTGTTTTCTTGACCAATGCCATTGTCGTCTAAGCTCCGCTGTGCCGCCCGCAAAAGGGGACGGCCGAAAATGTTACTGTTTCTCGCCGGCCGTTGGCGGATCGCCGCCGGGCCGGACCGTCGTGTTAAATTTGTTCATCGCACTCTGGATTCCGTTGGCCGTCCACCACAGGCACGCCTGGCCGGCCCGCGCAATAGCCTCGTCCATGATCGGCCGTTGCTCGGGCGTGAATCGTTCCAGCACATACGCCACGCCGGGAACCCGCGGCGGCGGCGAATCGATCCCGACTCGCAGCCGGGCATACCGATCGGCGCCCAGGGCACGCTCGATATCCTTCAACCCGTTGTGCCCGCCGCTGCTTCCCGATTCGCGAAGCCGCAGTGATCCGCACGGCAGGGCCATGTCGTCGGAAACCACCAGCAGATCGGCGGCCTCGATCCGATAAAACGCCATGGCGGCCTGCACACTCCGACCGCTCAGATTCATGAACGTGGTCGGCTTGAGCAGCAGCAATTTCTCTCCGCCGGGGGCGATGCCGTCCAGGACCATCGCATCGAAAGCCCGCCTCGAGCGGCGGTCGAATTCCTCGCCGTCTTTGGCCCAGTTCAGGGCCGCGGCCACCGCGTCGAGGGTCTCCCACCCGACGTTGTGGCGCGTGCGAACATATTCGCGTCCCGGATTGCCAAGACCGGCCAGGAGTTTCATAGGTCACGACTTGGCCTCTTTCCCCTCTTTGCCCTCGGCAGGGGCAGCCTCGGCCTCCTCGCCCTCGGCCGGCTTGCGGCCAATCAGTTCCGGCTCGGCAGCTCCCTCCGCCACGGCCGCCGGCGCCTCGACGGTCTCCAGAATCTCCTTCACCGTTGCGACGATGAGATCCTGCTCGTACACCGGCCGCACGCCTTCGGGGAATTTCAGATTGCTGAGCCGCAGCACGTCGTTGAGGGCCATTTCCGAGACATTGTGACGGATCATGTCGGGGATTTCGGTGACCAGGCACTCGACTTCCAGGACGGCGACGATCTGCTGGAGGACGCCGCCCTCGGCCTCGCCCTTGGGCGTGCCCTTCAGTTCCAGCGGGACGGTCACTTTCACCTTTTCGTCCAGGGAAACGCGGGCGAAGTCGATGTGTATGACCTCCATGCCCAGGTGATCGTACTGCACTTCCTTGACCAGCACCTTCTGGCTGGCGCCGTCCAGATTCAGATCGAACAGATGCGCCCCGCGGTCCAGATACTGGGCGACCTCCAGCCGCGGCAATGTCACCGCGACCACCGCCTCCTTATGGCCGTAGATCACGCCGGGAATCAGTCCCCGGTCGCGCAGGCGCTTATTGGCCCGGCCGCCGCGCTCTTGTCGCGCCTGCACTGTCAGATTCGCTGTCAATACTGCCATGATTCATACTCCTGTCGTTGATAATCTGTTACATGCCCCCCGGCTTGTCCTGCGGCGGGCGATGATCGAATATCGCGCTGACCGACAGGTTGTGATGGATGCGGTGAATCGCCTCGCCCAGCAGTTCCGCCACGCTGAGCACCACCAGCCGGTCCTTGATCGCGTCGGCCCGCCCGCCCACCGGAATGGTGTCGGTGACGGCCAGTTTAGTGAATCCGCAATTGACCAGCCGCTCCATCGCCGGCGGCGCCAGCACCGCGTGCGTGGCCGCCGCATAGATATCTTTCGCCCCGTGCGCCCGCAGGATCTTGCACGCCTCGTACATCGTGCCGGCCGTGGTGATCATGTCGTCCACCATCAGCACGTTCTTGCCCGCGACATCGCCGATGATGTTGGCGGCCTTGGTTTCGGTGCTGTTTTTGCGGCGTTTGTCGATGATGCAGATTTCGCCGCCCAGCACGTTGGCGTACACCTGGGCGCGCTTGACGTTGCCGACGTCCGGCGAGACGAACACGCGATCCTTCAAATCAAGGCTGGCGAACCATTTGGTCAACACCGGCCCGGCGTTGAGATGATCCACCGGAATATCGAAAAACCCCTGCACCTGCGCCGCGTGCAGATCGACCGACACCACGCGGTCGGCCCCGGCCCGCTCCAGCAGATTCGCCACCAGTTTGGCCGTGATCGGCGTGCGGCCTTCGTCCTTACGGTCCTGCCGGGCGTATCCAAAATACGGGATCACCGCCGTTACGCGCTGGGCGCTGGCGCGGCGCAGCGTGTCGATCCAGATGAACAGCTCCATCAGATGGGCGTTCACAGGATGGCACGTCGGCTGCACGATGAAGCAGTCGCGGCCGCGAACGTCCTCCTCGACGCGAACGATCAACTCACCGTCGGGAAACAGCTCGGTCCGCCCCCGGCCCATCTGAATGTCCAGATACTGGCACACGCGCTGCGCCAGATCGCGATTGGCCCGGCCGGTGAACAACTTCAACTTGTCCGCATCAAGTTTCGACATCTCTGTTTTCCTGGTCCGCCACGGTTCAAGACGCGGCTCGAGTTCCGCCATCGCTGGTCTCCTGGAACGCCGCGCGGCTATTGTCCGACCTCCGGAATAGATAACACGCCCGCCACCGTCGAGCCTTCGGTCACGATCCCGTTCCGCGGCACGTGCGCCATCGGCCCGATCACGCATTCGGCGCCGATACTGGCGCCCCGGCCGATGAAGCTGAACGGATAGACAACCGTATCCGGCCCGATCGACACATCGGCTTCGATATACACGCCACTGGCAGCGGCGATCGCCACGCCGCTTTCGCGCAGCTTGCGCTGAATCCGTTCCTGCATCACCTGATCCACTTCCGCCTGCTGCTGGCGGGTGTTGACGCTCAGCACGTCCTCGGCCGGAACCGCCTGCACTGCCAGAACCTTGCGCCCGCCGCGCTGGAGGATGCCGAAGATATCCGTCAGATAGTATTCGCCCTTGGCGTTTTGATTGGTCAGCTTACCCAGCGACCAGAGCAAATCCTCAACGCGCACGCAATAATAACTGGGGAACACCTCGCGGATGTCGCGCTGTTGCGGCGTCGCATCCAGTTGCTCGATGATCTCGACAAAGTCGCCGTTGGCATCGCGGATGATCCGGCCGTAGCCGCTGGGATCGTCCAGAATCGCCGTTGCCATCGTTGCCGCCGCGCGCGCTTCCTGATGCGCCTGCCGCATGGTCCGCAGCACCTGCCCGCGCACCAGCGGTCCATCGCCGGCCACGATGAATACATCCCCGCCGCCCAGGCGCTTCAGTTCCGCCTGGCACATCTGAACCGCGTGGCCGGTGCCGAGTTGTTCCGATTGCTCGACCCAGTGGATACGCCGATCGCCCTGGAATTGCCCGATCACTTCATCCTTGCCGTGTCCGACGATGACGATGATTTTCTCGCAACCGCCTTCGACACAGGCGTCGATCACCCATCCGAGCATCGGCTTGCCGCAGATTTCGTGCAGCACCTTGGGCCGCCGCGATTTCATTCGCGTTGACCGGCCCGCCGCCATGATGATTGCCGTAGCTGACATAAATCTGATCCGGCCGCTTGAAGCCGCGCGACGCTCACGCATGCCCAAGGGCGCGACTACCCGGCCAGGATTCGAACCTGGACAAAGAGAACCAAAATCTCTTGTGCTACCGTTACACTACCGGGTAAGAATGGGCCTGGGCGCCTGCCGCGGCCGCCATGTTCTTACTTGGTCTTGCCTGTTGGATGGAAACGCATCCGGCGCGCACACCGGACTGGCATGTTCCGTTTCGCGGCACGGTGGCCAGCGCATCACGCCGGCCGCCTCCCAAAGGCCCGTGTCGGTTCAAACCGCGAGTCCGACCCGGCTCGTTTACCCATCCGGCCACACACCGGACCTCTCAACGAACGCCCCGACAATGGGGAAGAGGCGTAACTCTAAGCCAAGCCGCCAGGATGTCAAGCGCCCGTCCAAACCAAGTCTAACGGGGTCTGCCAATTTTTCTGTCGCCGGGTGATAATTGGGGTACCGGCCAGGAGATGCCGGGCAAGGAGTAGCCATGGATCGGCTGGCAAAGATCGACAGGGTGGAACTGGTTCGTCGGATGCG
>Ga0181520_10002889_pt1 | contig 31094 bp, 26 predicted proteins | sample PEATcosm2014_Bin_29_FD_132451 | JGI IMG/M metagenome (GOLD analysis project Ga0181520, IMG submission 132451) | Peatland microbial communities from MTU Mesocosm Facility, Houghton, MI, USA - PEATcosm2014_Bin02_30_metaG | ecosystem: Environmental > Terrestrial > Soil > Wetlands > Peat | place...
GGCCAGGACGTTCTTGCCGTCAGTGGGTGTGCGGGCCGAGGCAGTCGAGCAGCTGCGGCATGGTGGCGAGAACGCGCGCCGAATCATGGTGGGTCTGCTGGAATGTGCTCAGGTGGTCCAGCCGGTCGTTCACCTGCATCTCGGGCAGACGGGTCTGCTGATTCTCGATCTGGGTCAGCAACACCTGCTGAAAGGCGAGGTCGGATTTTGCGCCGCTGGCCACCCGATCCGCCGAGACAACGATGCTTTCGGCATAATCGACCAGGGAGGCGCTGATCCGGGGCAGATCGCCGGCGGCGGGAATGTTGACCGGGTTGTGCAGCAGGTCGGACATCTTGGCGAGGGTTTCCTGGTCGCCGAGTTCCGCCGGATTGTCGCGGATGCGCGGATTGACCGCCAGGGCGCGCGCCGTGCCGGGTTGCGCGTTGGTGTTGAACAGCCCCGGCGGCAGCTTTGGTTCGAAGGAGCCGTCGGGGTCGGCGACGAACACGTCGTTCAAGCCGAAGAAATTGGCGAAGCCGGGCACCGTGTAGTCAGCCAGGTGCGCCAGCCCCAGACAGTCGCGCGGATTGACGCAAAACGCCAATTGTCCCGGCGCCGGTCCGACGGCCGACCCGGACAGGCCGAGCGGCTCACCGAACGCGCCACCGATTTCCAGACTGTGGACGGGCCCGGCGGATCGAACGCGCGCTCGGATGCCGGCGGCGGCGAAGGGGGCTTCGGCGGCGTTGATGGACGCGGCGATATCGTCCAAGGGGGCGCCGGCGGCGATCTTGAGCTTGCCGAGACCGGAGGTTCCCTTGGCAATGACCAGCTCGCCGCCCGCCGCCGCGAAACCGGGCAAGGGAGTCGACTGCTGAGCATCCGCCGGGGTGTCGAGTCCGATTCGGCCGCCATTGGTGACGGCGATCTTGAGCTGGAAACGCGTCCCCACGCTTTGCGTGGCCACGCTGACGCCCTTGGCCTGGCCGAGCAGGTCGAGTCGCGCGGCGAGAATGGCGAGGTTCCAGCCCTTGTCTACGGCCAGCGACAGCAGATCATGGTTCTGCTCGTTGGTAATCGCCAGGATGCCGGAAAGTCCGAGCGGCCGTTGGTCGTCGTCGATGAGACTCGAGGTGAACAACGCACCGAGCGGTTGCGTCGAATGGTTGATCGCCACGTCGTCGCCGGCCAGGTCCGGCGAGGGCGTCAGCCCGAGTCCGGCGCCGACCGTGGCGCCGGGGGGGTCGGGGTCGGGGACGAGATCACTTTCGACCGTACTGGCCACGACGAGCGCCGATCCCAATTCGAGCGGCGCCAGGCTGGTGGTCAGCCCGCTGATGCCGCTCAGCCGCCGGGCGATGGTGTCGAGGCTGTCGCCGGCGGCGATCTCATGATTGAGCAACGCCATGCGATTGCCGGCCTGGTCGGAGAAGGCCAGCGGTCCCTTGAGGCCGAGCGGCCGGTTGGCGTCGGCGGTCAGGCTCGACCGCAAAACGGTGCCGCGCTGGTCGCGAAAGGCGAGGTTGCGGTCGGTCGGCAGCGCGACGACAAGGTTGCCGTCCGCGCCGAAGGAGACATAGCGCTTGTCCTTGGTGCCCAATTGCTCACCGAGCCAGCCGTCGAGGGCTGGCGCGATCTGGCCGACCGGCCAAATCCCGGTGTCGGGCAAACCGTGGCGCCGGCGGAACCGTTTCATCAAGGCGAGAAGGCTGACGCGGCCGATGGTCCTGCCATCGTGGGCCAACAGGCTGATCACCGTATCGCCGCCGGACAACGACATGATCTCATCGCCCGGATCGGCGAATCGCCGGCTGCCGGTATAGGAATGTCGGGCTTCGGTCCCCGCCAGCGCGCGGTTGCTGACCTGATTGAGCCGGGACTGCAAGGTCTGGGCAAGCGTGTCGAGTTGCGCGACGACGCCCGGCAGCATCCTGTCGCGGGCCTCGATCATCGCCTTGAGCGCTCCGGTGGTCAATTCCTCGCCCAAACAAGCCGGATCAGTGTTTCTCGGCCGCGATTCCTGAACCGACGGCGACAGAGCGACGACATTGCCGTCGATCAACAGTTTGCCCTTCCGGGTGAAAATCGACACCGTCCCGTCGCCGCGCGGCAACGAGGTGAAATCCATGGTCTGGGCCAGACGGTCGAGGACGTCGTCACGCGCTCTCTGCGCGTTGCCGGCCATTCCGCCGCTGGCCACGGCGGCGGCGATCTCGCCGTTCAAGCGGGTGATATCGCGCAGCGCGTCGTTGGCCAGTCCCGCCAATTCGGCAACCTTGCCGTCGGCGACGATGGCGAGGTCGGCGATGCGATCGGACAGGCTCTGCAATATCTGGGTGAACGCCGTCATCGCCTGGACGGCGGTTTCCGGTCGGCCGCTGTTTTCCGCCATGGCCGAGAAGGCATCCGCCACGTCGCGCAGCGATCGACCGACGCTCGACCGGTCGCCGGCCGCGTTGTCGCTGGGACGACCGAGAATTTTCCGCAGCAACTGGGCGATTTCGTCCTTCGCCATGAGGGCGAAGAGGTCGCCGGTGGTCTCGCGGACGCATTCGCGCAGACATTCCTCGACGCTGTCGCGGATCAAGTCGAAGGAGAGCAGCGCGCCGGTGCTTTCGAATTCCCGCCGTTTCGTCGCCGTGTCGGTCCCGATGCGTACCGGTCTTGGCGGCGCCACCACGCCGCCCAGCCCACCGATCAGGGATTGCTGAACCGGCAGGGCGCCGGAAAGACTGACATTAACGTCGGCGGTGAAGGGCATGGCGCGGTTGGCCTTTCGGCCCGTTAAATCGACTGGTTATAGGCGAGCGACACGCTGTGCGGGCTGTAGGAGTCGCATATGCGGCCGGCTTTCGAATAGGCGACCTCACGTTTGCGCATCTTGCGGGCCGCGGTGTTGATTACCTCGAACAGTTGCTCGATGGCCCCCATATTGGCCTTCAGCAGCACGGTGTTCTCCTTGGCTCGGGCCTCGAGGCACTTGATCATGGCGACGACGGTGGACCGCTGTTCGGCGGGCAGGGCGCGGTTGCCGGCGCTGTCGGCGAGGACGGCGCGCAGACGTTCCTGATAAAGCCGGGTGGCCGACATCTTGCGGTCGAGGAGGGCCGCCACGCCTTTCGAATCGCCGGATGTTAGCAGGGCGTTTTCCTCGACGAGCAGAGCGTCGTACAGGCGAATGGCCTCCACCATCGGCCCCAAACTGGCCGGCAAGGTGCTTTCGTCGATGCGCGGCATGGTCAGAACGGGTTGCTTGGCGGCGGTCGAGGGCATTGTCGACGACGCCGAAGCGGCGTTGGCCGCGGAGGCGGAAACGGGGGCAGGTGCCGGCGCCGCCACGCTTGCCGCTGGGCGAAGCGGAATCGGGGCGGCGGCCGGCATCTTTGGGGACGCGGCGACGGGCGGGGGCGGCAGGCCGGGGGCGAGTCTAGGCGGTGCCTTCGGCGGCGGTTTGGGAAGATTGGCGAAACCGGGCAAGCTCATGATTTCTTCTCCTGCTCGCGGATCAAGGTGCGCATCACCGCATCGGCAATACCCACGCCCCCCTTCTTGGCGACCTGCTTGGCGTATTCGTCGAGCAGCAGCGAGCGGAACATTTCCTCGCCTTCGCCGCCGCCGAACATGGTGTCGGTTTTGACGCCGTCGAACATTTGGGAAAACATCTGAGAGAGAAACACCGACTCGAAGTTCTGCGCGGCGGCTTTCATCGACGACGGGTCGTTGGCCGCCGTCGGCGCGGCGATCTGGCTCTTGCCCTGCGTCAGGGCGAAATCGGCCTGGTTGTCGAGCAGCGCGGCGCTATCGAACATCACATCACCTCGATTTCGGCCTGGAGCGCCCCGGCCGCCTTGATTGCCTGAAGAATGGTGATGAGGTCGCGCGGCCCGATGCCGAGCGCGTTCAACCCGTCGATCAGCTGCTGCAACGTCACGCCTTGCTGCACCATCGCCAACTTCTTGTCGGCGCCTTCATCGACCTGGATGTCGGTGCGGTTGACCACGGTTGTCGTTCCGCCGGTCGAGAACGGTGTCGGCTGCGACACCTGCGGCGTTTCGGTAATGCGGATGGTGAGGTTGCCCTGGGCGATGGCCACCGTGCTGATGCGCACGTTTTCGCCCATGACGATGGTTCCGGTGTGATCGTCGATGACGACGCGGGCCAACTGGTCGGGTTCGACGCGCAGCTGCTCGACGTCGGTCAGCAGGCCGACCATGTTTCCCTGATAGGCCTGCGGCATCATGATGCGGACCGTGCCCGGATCGAGCGGGTGGGCGGCCGTCGTGCCGAGGAAGGCGTTGACCGCCTGAGCGATGCGGCGCGCCGTGGTGAAATCGGGATTGCGCAGCGTCACGTTGACCGACGGCAGTTTGTCCATGTCGACGGAAACCTCGCGCTCGACCACGGCCCCGCCGGCGATGCGGCCGGAGCTGGCGATGCCCTTGGTGATGCTGGCGGCGGCGCCACTGACCGTGTAGCCGGATGAGAGCTGGCCCTGGCCCACCGCATAGACTTCGCCATTGGCGCCGATCAGCGGCGTCACCAGCAGCGTGCCACCCTGCAGACTGGTCGAATCGCCCAGCGCGCTGACCGTGACGTCGATGCGCGAGCCTTGACGAGCGAAGGCCGGCAAGGTCGCCGTCACCATGACGGCGGCAATGTCTTTTGGCTTCAGATTGAAGGTGCCGGTGGGGGAGGTCGGGCGGGAATTGACGCCCAAACGTTCCAACATGCCGATCAAGGATTGCCGGGTGAATTCGGCGTTGTCGAGGGTGTCGCCGGTACCGCTCAAGCCGACTACCAACCCGTAGCCGATCAGCAGATTGTCGCGAACGCCTTCGAAATCAGCGATATCCTTGATGCGCGAGGTGGCCATGGCCGGCGGGGCGCAGGTCAGCAACGCCGCCAGCAAAGCGAAGGCAAATCCGACGAGTTTTACGGGACGGGCGGGTATCCCGGGCATCACATGCGCACTCCCTTGGCCAAAGACACAAGGTTCCATGCGAATGTCGTGCCACGCGGGAATTGGCCGGAAACAACGCGTTTCCAGCGGCCGCGCCGCGCAACCACGGCATTTTCAGCCTGGTTTCGCGGGCAAATTGTTCCACTTTGTTCACCACGCTTTCAAGGGCCCCAGCCGCAGTGTACACTCCCGAATCCCGCATCATGACGCGCAACAGGCAGGCATGAAGGTTTCCGGTATCGGGGCCGCCACAGGTTCCGGACAAACCCGAAAAACAGCGAAGACGGAAAAATCCGCATCAGGCGGGTTCGCCGAGAAGCTTGCCGAGACCTATGAACCGGTCGAGGAGGCGCAGGCGGTCGATTCGCCGGCGGCGGTCGGCGGCATCGAAACCCTGCTGGCCATCCAGGGCGTCGGCGATACGCTCGACAAAGAGCAGCGGCGCCGCTGGGTCGGCTATGGCGAAGACCTTCTCGACAAGCTGGAAGAATTGCGCCACGGCTTGCTGGTGGGGATTATTCCCAAGGACAAGCTGATTGCCCTGGCGCAAATGGTACGTTCACGGCGCGACAATGTCGGTGACCCGCGTCTTGCGGCAATTCTAGACGAGATCGAATTGCGTGCAGAAGTGGAACTTGCGAAGCTTTCTCCGCGTGGCGTGTGACAAACTTTCAGTCCGTGCTTGCGGCCGCATGGCGTGATCCTTATATTCCGCGGCGGAATACGGGTAACTCCACGGGGAAGGTATGACCGTCACTTTGCCGCCGGATTATCGTCCGAATGAGGACGAACCCTTCATGAACGATTATCAGACCGAATATTTCCGGCAGAAGCTTCTCCGCTGGCGGGACGAACTTTTGCGCGATTCGGGCGAGACTCTGCAACACTTGCAGGAAGGCGGCGCGCAGGAAGCCGACATTGCCGATCGGGCGCAGGCCGAGGCGGACCGGTCGCTCGAACTGCGAACCCGCGACCGGGCGCGCAAACTGATCGCCAAGATCGATGCGGCGCTGCTGCGGATCGAGGAAGGCACCTACGGCTACTGCGAGGAAACGCACGAGCCGATCGGCGTGCGTCGCCTGGAGGCCCGGCCCATCGCGACATTGTCGATCGAGGCCCAGGAACTCCACGAGCGTCTCGAGCGCACCCACCGCGACGAATAGGCCGTTATCCGGCCAACGCGGCCAGATCCTTTTCCACCCGTTCGATGACGGGCCCCCATACGCCCGGCCGGTCTTGCCGGTAGAGGCGCATGCCCGGATACCAGGCGGTTCGTGTCGCGTCCGGCAACCAACGCCAATCCGGCGCCGAATGCAGTAAGGTCCATGCCGGCCGGCCGAGCGCGCCGGCCAGATGGGCGGCGGCGGTGTCGACAGAAATCAGCATGTCGAGAGCGCAGATGGCGGCGGCGAGATCGTCGAAATCTTCGATGGCGTCGCCGAGATTGCCGAATGGCGCGGCCGTCAGCGCCGGGGCGCCGCGTTGCAGGCCGAATAGCGAAACGCCGGGAACCGCCGATAGCGGCGCGAGTTCCTCGACGGACAGAGCGCGTTTCGGATCGACGTCATTGCCGGCCCAGACCACCCCGACTTTGAGCCGCCCGGCACCCGCGAACGCATCGCGCCAGCGGGCAAGGCGCTCGGCGTCTGCCGCCAGATAGGGAATGGCGCCGGCAAGCGTGCCGCTCTCCGGCAAGAGATGGGCGAGGCTGGGGATGGGGACGTGCTGGTCGAAGGACGGCAGGCTGTCTCCCCAGGCGATGATCCGATCGACGCATCCCATCCGCTCGATCAGGCCGATCAGCGGGGGGCGGCATTCCACCACCACCGTTCCGCCGAGCGCGGCGAGCGCCGGCAGATAGCGGCAGAACTGGATGGTGTCGCCATAGCCTTGTTCGGCATGGGCGAGGATTGTCTGGCCGGAAAACGGCGCGCCGTCCCATTTCGGTTGAGAAAAATTCCTGACGGGAATGGACTCGCGCCATTCCCAGGCGGCAAATCCTTCGGCGAGCGCTCCCTTGGCGAGAAGGGAATGGGCGAGGTTGCAGTGATAGGTGCCGTTGCCGGGGGCCAGCGAAACGGCCCGGCGCTGTGTGCCGACCGCCCCGTCGAGAGCGAGCCCATTATACAGGCTGATGCCAAGATTGTTGTAGGCCTCCGCCATGGTCGGAGCGAGCGCGATCACCGCGCGATAGGCATCGGCGGCCAGGGCATCGTCGCCGCACTCGTTGAGGACTCGCCCAAGCTGAAACCGCGCCTGGGCATCGTCCGGCTGGACGGCGCAAAACTGGAGACAGGCGGCGACGAGAAGGGTCAGGCGCGCTTCATCGATCCGGCCGGAAGCGGTCAGCCGGTTGGCAAGTTCGATGCGAAGGTCGACCTTGAGCGGTTGGCAAACGACCGCGGCGCGAAGTCGTTCCAACGACAACTCGCCGGGGGATTTGCTGGGAAGATCGGCCGCCATTTTCACCCCGACGATGATCGGGCAAATGGCGGCCGTACTCAAGTTACGACTGGATCAGCTTCAACAGTTCCTGCGGCAACTGCGACGCCTGGGCCAGGGCCGCGACGGCGGCCTGGGTCTTGACGTCGACCGATGCCAGTTCCGCCTTTACCGAGGCGACATCGGCATCGAGGATGACCGAGGTGGCAGCCTGGGTGCTCTGGATGTTGGTGGCGATGTCCTGGCTGCTGAAATTGAACTGGGACTCGTAAGCACCGACCTTGGCACGGTCCTGGGTGACGGTGTTGATCGCCGAGTTGATCGCGTTGATCGCCGACAACGCCACGGTGGCGGTGCTGACGGTCGAGGCGGTGGTGGCGGTCAACCCGAGCGCGCCAAGACTAAGGGTCTTGACCGACACGGTCAGAACCTGGGTGGACGTGGTGCCAACCAGGAACTTGATGTTGGACAGGAACGAGCCCGACAGAATCGATTGCCCGGCATATGTCGTGCTGTTGACGATGCTGGAAATCTCGGTCTTGAGCTGCAAGTACTCGGTGTTGATGTCCTGCGACCGCTGGGTGTTGGTCACTTGGCCGGACGCGGCTTCGGCGGCCAGCGACATCATGCGTTGCAAGACGTTGCTGATCTGGGCCAGTGCGCCGTCCGCGGTTTGCAGGATGGCGCCGCCCTGGGCGATGTTGGTCTGGTCCTGGGTGAAGACCGTTCCCTGGGCTTGCAACTGTGTGCCGATGGCCAAACCGGCGGCGTCGTCCGAAGCCTGGACGATGCGAGAACCGCTGGCCAACTGGGACAGAAGCTGGGATTCCTTGTTGGAGTTGTTGTTCAGATAATTCAGCGACGCGTTGGCCGCGTTGTTTGTCGATATAACGGGCATGGGCGACCCCTCTAAAGTCTTGGCCGGCCTGGCGAAAAAGTCTCCGGACGAGCCATTGCAGAATTGCTGCGCAACGGTGGTACGGAGGACGGGCTAAAACCTGGCAATCTTTTTTTAACTTTTTTCTGTGCCCGATGATTTTCGTCTGTGCGCGGAACGGGGGATGCGGCGAAATGCTGGCGGGACTGTCGGTTTTCTCCCGTGGCGCTTGCCCGCAGCGATTTGATTTCCGCTATTCCCAAGGCGCTTTTCGCGACAACGAAATTTTCGATTCGGCCCTGTCGGTGCCTGGCCGCTTCGTCGCCGAGGTGGGCCGGCGGTTGCTCGTCCAGACGCCGGCGGCCGACGAATTTGTCGTCGCCAATCCGTTGTTGCCGCTGACGGCGGCGCAATTGCACGACTGGACCGCCGCGGCGGACGGGCCTGCGATCGGCACCGACCAGGCGGGTTTCCCGCTTTTTTATCGCCTGCCACGCCGTTTGTGGGAGTCGCTCGAGCGGTTCCTTCTTCTGCTGTCGTTTCAGGACTCCGCACTCGATGCCCGGTTGCTGACCGGCATATTGGGGACCGAGGTGGCCATCCAGACCGCGGCGCAGGTGGCGTTAGGCGGAATCCCGCCTCGCGGCGCCAATGGCTGGCTGAACGGCGACGGGCGCCTGGCCGCGCTCAAGCTGCAATGCGCCAGGGCGGTCGCCATCGTCGAGCGCGGCCCCGGGTGGCGCGATGTTCCGTTCGTCAGCTATTACCCGATGCATGCCGGCGACGTCCTGTTCATGGGCATCGCCTCGCGCTTGGCCAACCGCAGTCACTTCGCCGGCCAGGTGGTGTGCCAGGCCTATGCCGACATCCCGGCGGCCTGCGAAAGCCGCTTGCGGACGATGAAATTGCGCCTGCCGTGGATATCGCGCGACGGCTCGGTCAGCGAGGCGACCTATTTCGCCCACGCCTTGGATCGCCTCGGTGAAGACGTGGTGGCGTCGAACTTCTTCGTCTTCTCGCGGATCCTGCGTCTCTATTTCGCCACGCCCTTCCATCTCGTCGATCATGCCCGCTTCGCCCTCGGCGACAGCCTGGACGGTTTCGCGCACACCATCCACGCCCTGCCCAATGCCGAGCGGCGGTGCGCCAAGGCGCCCGATCCCCTGCGCGTGTTGTTCCATCTGAACGGCGGCTGGAAGCTGAAGACCTATCCGGTCGAGTCGATGCGGACGGTCATTCGCGCGTTGCGGGCGGCCGGTGTCGAAGTGTCGGTCCTCGGCCGGCCCGATCTGATCGAAGCCGGCGCGGTCTCCTACGACAGCGAGGATTCGGCGACGCTGCGCGGTCTCGTCGAATCGCACCACGTGTTCGTCGGCGTCGATTCGTTTCCCCATCATTTCGCCCGGCTCGTCGTCGGATGGCCGACCATCGGGCTGTTCGGCAATACCAAGCCATGCAATTCGGACGCCCGCTACGGCGATGCCTACCGGTCTTCCGATCTGGCGATGGCGTGCAACCGGTGCGGCGCCTACGACGTCTGCCCGGCTCTGGGACGCGACGATTGCGTCAATTACGCGCCGCCGGAGCGGGTGATCGGCGATGTTTTCACCATGGCGAAGCAACTTTATGGGAGGGGCGAGTGGGCGTCCTGAAGGACTTCGACCTTGAGCAGTTGATCGAACGCTACGGTTGCCGCGCCTTCGTCGAAACCGGCACCGGTGCCGGCGAAGGCGTCGCCTACGCCGCCAGTTGCGGCTTCGAACTGATCTATTCCGTCGAAATCATGCACGGGCTGGCGCTGGCGGTGGCGCTGCGCTTCGCCAAGGACCAACGGATCACCATCATTCACGGCAAGAGCGAGAGCGGACTGAAGGAGGCGGTGCAGGAAATTCCGCCGAGCATGCCGGTGGTCTTCTGGCTGGACGCGCATTACCCCGGCGTCGACTATCGGATCGGCGCTCCCAAGGCGGAAAAGAATGAAACCGTCCGCCTGCCGCTCGAGCGCGAGCTGCGTCTGCTGGCCAGTCTGCGCGATCTGTCGTCCGACGTCGTCCTGATCGACGATCTGCGCATTTACGAGGACGGCCCCTATGAGAAAGGTCCCTGTCCGCTCGATCGTCAGCCGCGGCCGGAGAATCGCCATGTGCGCTATGTCGACGAGATCCTGGGGGCGACCCATGTGATCGAGCGATCCTACCGCGAAACCGGCTATCTGAGCGCCCTCCCCATCGGCGGCAAAGTCTGATCCATGCTGACCGGGCTGGCGCAAGGCGATGGCGGGCGGGTTGACGGGTTCGATTTCGCCTTTTCGAAGGGGCGGCTGGCGCCCAATGAAATCATCGATTCGTGCACCAGTCCGCCGGCGCGTTACTTGCTCGAGGTTGGCCGGCGCATCATTCAGGCGGCGCCGACCGCCGATTGGCTGGTCATCGCCAACCCGCTGCTGCCGGTCAAGGCGCGTCAACTGGCCGGTTGGGTGGGCAACCGGTGGAACGGCCCGGCGGTGGTCTCCGATTCTGGCCAGTTTCCCCTATTCTACATCGTGCCGCGCCGCCTCTTCGAGTCCGCGGCGCGCTTCCTGCTGACCCTGTCGATGGTCGATGCCGGCCTCGACGCCCGGCTGCTGCAGGGATTGATCGGCACCGAGGTGGCGCACCGGCGGGTGCCGTCGCTGACCATCGGCGACTATCCGCTATCGACCGCCACCGGTTGGTTCCAGGGTCGCGAGCGGCAGAAAGTGTTGAGGATGCTTGCCGCCAACGCCATCCGGCTGGTGGAAGGCAATCCGCGTTGGCGTGACTTGCCGCTGGCCGTCTACCATCCCTATCACGCCGGTTCGATCGTCTTTTTTGCCGCCGCGGCGCAGGGGACGGCAGCACCCCTGTTCCGGCGGCATGTGATCTGCTCGTCCTACCGCGACATCGTCGCCGCGTGCGACCATCGTCTCGAACCGATCTGGCTGAAACTGCCGTTTCTGCCGCGCGATAATTCGGTGGGCGAGCCGCAGTATTTTTCAGCCGCGCTCGATCGCCTGGGCGACCAGGTGACCCGGGAGAATTTCCTCGTGTTCATGCGCTATTCCCGGGTGTCGGGCAGCGGCCCGTTCCACCTGATCGACCACGATCGGTTCAGCCTCGGCGATTCGCTGGCCGGGACCGGGATGACGCTGCAGGAACAGCCGCCCCGCATCGCCAGGAAATGCGGGCAGGCGACGGCGCCGTTGAAAGTCCTGTTCCATGTCACCGGCGGGCTGCCGATCAAGAATTATCCCCTTGCCTATGCCAAAACCGCGTTCCGCGCGCTGGCCGCGCTGGGGGTTCGCGCCACGGTGATCGGGCGGCCCGACCTCGAAGCGTTCGGCGCGACCTCCATCGAGGCCGACGAAACCGATCTGCTGGCCAATGCGGTCGAAGATCACCACATTTTTGTCGGCCTTGATTCCTTCCCGCATCACTTCGTGCGCAACGTCATGGGGTGGCCGACGATCGGTCTGTTCGGCGCGACGACGTCGGCCAATTTCGGCGGCGGCTGGCACCAGCATTACCGGTCGCTGGACGCTTCCTTGCCCTGCCATCCCTGCAGCGGCGAAAAATCCTGTCCGGTGTTCGGCGCCAAGGAATGCGCCAATTATGCCAAGCCACAGCACCTGATCGCCGCCATTCTGACGATGGCGCGGCAGGTCTACGGTTATTCGACGTGAGGGAAAGACGGTCATGTCAGTGCGGGTGCTAGCCTTTTTCGATACGCGCTACCAATCCGCCGAGGATGTTCGGCGCCTTGCCGGCGGCCGCGACCCTTGGCAGGATTTGCGCGACGCGCGGCCGGCCAGCCGGCAACATTTCCCCTTGAACCTTCCCTCCACGCTCGGCATGTACGATTTGGCCGATCCCACCCAGGCATCGGCGGTGATCGCCATGGCCGCTTCCGCCGGTATCGACGGATTTGTCATCGAGTGCCAATGGGCGGAAGATCGCTACGTCAGCGGAGCGGCCGCTCTCAAGGCGGCGGCACCGCCGGGCTTTGTCCTGGCCTACACCTGGCTCAACGAGCCCGAATCGCCTTGGTGGGACACCGCTTCGCCGCCCCAACAACGCGCCCGGATCGCCGATCTGATCGCGGCGATCAAGCCCAATGGCGGCGACGAGCGGGTCGTCCTGATCGTCGACGCGCCGCAACGCGACTCGATCGGCGACATCGTCAAGCTGCTGCGCACGGAAGCCGAAAGCGCCGGATTGCCCGGTCTCATGCTCATCGCCAACCGCGCCGAGGACAAGGGGCGGTTTCTCGCGGTCGGCTTCGATGCGCTGATCGATCCGGGACCGGCCGCCTGGCATTCCTGCCCGCCGAACAATCGTCCGAGCGGCCTCGATTACCTGGAGGTGATGGCGGGTCTGAAGGATTCGGCCGAATATCTCGACAAATTCTTTCCCTACGTCCTTTTTGCGGTGACCCGCATGATCAACCGCGAGGACCGCGGCCGGGTTCTGCCGCGGGTGTTTCCGTCCTTCCACAACTGGGCGCGTCATGTCGATGGCGGCGCCACCCATCTGGTCAGCCATGGCAACCGCGCCATCGACACCCACATGTTCGGCCTGTTCATGGAAAACGCCATGCTCGCCGCCTACCAGGGTTTCGCCGAGGGCGAGCGGTTCGTCTTTCTCGAGTCGTGGAACAACTGGTTGGACGGCAGCCAGATCGAGCCAAGCCAACTGGACGGGAACCTGGTTTATGACGCGACCCGTGCCGCCATCGACCGCGCGCGCTACGTGATCCGCACGCGCGCCGGCCTGCCGGAGAACGGCATCGACGCGGCAATGCGCGAACGCATCGATTTGTTGTGCGACGCCGCACGCGACATCGATACCAAGGTCTAGGGGACGTTCGGATGGCGCGGCATGCCGGAGCTTGAAACGGCGATCGAGCTGGTCGACAGCCTGCTGCGGCAGGGAGATGTCGCCGGCGCCAAAATCGTCTCCGAGGCGGTCCTGGTGGTCATGGCGGACCAACCGGATGCATGGCGTGTCGCCGCGCGCGTGGCCGACATCGAAGGAGACCGGGCGGCGCTTTTCCGATCGCTGAGCCAGATTGTCGCGCTCGATCCCGCCGACGGGTCAAGCCACCATCGGCTCGCCCGCCTCCTGCGCGACGCCGGACAGGCGTCGCAAGCCATTACCGCCTTCGATGCGGCGATCGCGTCCGCGTCGCCGTCGACTGACATGTACGCCGATTTTGCCCAGTTGCTGGAGGAACAGGGCGATATTCTGCGGGCGGTGAGCGTCTATCGCCAGCTCCTGACGCACCAGCCGGATCATGCCGCGGCGCAACAGGCGCTCGACCGCTTGGCCGGCGACATCGAGAAAGCCGAAAAGCGGTTCGTTCATTACGTCGGCCATCTTGACGCGGAATTGCGGTTTCCGGCGCCGTTCATCGGATTTACCGGCCGTCCGCTTGGCACCCATGAGGAAGGCTCGTTCGACGAAATGGGCTTCCGCAATCTGGCGCCGCCCTCCCGCGCCAAGCCGCCCGGCGAAATTCGCATTTTCGTTTTGGGCGACAGCACGATCTTCGGCGGCGCCAGCAATGCGCAGACGATCCCCGGACGGCTGGAAACGGCGCTTCACGACACCGGCCTGACCGAGGCCCGCGTCTACAATTACGGCGTCGTGTCGTCTTGCGCGATGCAGATGGTGGCGCTTCTTTTCTTCAAGCTTGTCGATCTGACGCCAGACCTCGTCCTGGTTTGCAATGGCCCGAACGATCTGTCGAGCCCCATCACCTACGACCCGCGACCCGGCACGCCCTACAATTTCTATGTCGTCGAGGAGCTCTACACGCGGTTTTTCGATCCACGTCGCAACGCCCAGGCTCCATCCTCGCTCAGCTATTCGGACTTGCTGGCCGGACTGGCGGCGCGACAGACGCATCTTCGCCGGTCGATCCAATGGAAGACCGCCGCGTGGGAGGAGCGGGTGGCCGAGGCCTATATCGACAGCGCCGAAAAATTGCGCCAAGTCGCCAGCGCGTCGGGAGTCGATGTCGCCTTGCTGTTCGCCCCGTGCATTGCCATGCGCGAGGCGGCGGCGGCCGAGAACTGGGGCGCTCACCGCCCGGATTTCCTTGACTATTTGCGACGCCAATACCGCCGCATTGGGGCCGCGTTGTTCCCCGACGGATCAGACATCGCCGCGGCTGATCCGAATTTCACCAAATATGACATGAGCCACCTGTTCTGGGATGTTCCCGGAAGATTGTTCGACGATTACATCCACTTCAATGACCGAGGGCGCGCCATCTTGGTGGCGAGGATGGTGAAAATCGTCACGGAACGCCTGGCCGCAAGGCGTTGTTAAAGCGTCCTTAACAATGGAGCCGCCAATGTCTTGGCGAAGATGGCGCATCCTTAAGGACGTGTGATGCTGGACAGTCTCGTCGCCTATCAGATCAATTTGGCGTCGCGGTCCGACCGCTGGACGGAATGTCTGCAGAATCAGGCGGCCCGAGGCTTCGACCTGGACGATATCCGCCGCGCCGAAGCCTGTCTGGAAGGAAGTTTCGGCGCGTTGGGATGTGCCCGCTCACACGTGAAATGGCTGACCCGGTATCTGACGGAGACGACAAGTCCCTTCTGCATGATCCTCGAGGACGATTTCGACTTCCGCATTTCCAAGGCCGAGTTCGCGCAAGGCCTGGCCGATGTGCGGGACAAGGTCCTGGGCTGGGATGTGCTGTTGCTGGCGGGAACGGTCGTCGTCTCGACCCCCACGCCGGTTCCGCATTTGAATCGGGTGTTCGAGGCGCAATCGGCCTCTGGCTATATTGTTCGCCGCGCTTATGTTCCGACATTGCTGGGGTGTTTTCTCGAAGCGATCCTGGGCCTTGAACGATATCGGGCCTTCGACCCGCGGCGCCTGATCCTCGACCGCTTTTCGATCGACCAGGCGTGGAAGCGCCTGCAGCGCGGCGACAACTGGTTCATCTTTACCCCGGGAGTTGGTTTCCAGCGGCCATCCTTTTCCGACATTGAAGGAAAGATGGTCGACTACACCCGTTTTTCCCACTAGCCCGGCCGGTAGCGCATGAAAACAATTTACCTGGTGATCAAGGGAGGATTGGGCAACCAGCTGTTCCAGGCCGCGCTCGGGCTGGTGCTGGAGGCGCGGCTGGGCGCGGAAATCCGCTACCTGACCGATATTTTCGCCGTCGACAGTTATGACCGCTCCTACCTTCTCCAATCCTTTCCCGCCCTGCGCCGGCCCTGTGTCACCCGCGCCGAGACGGCGGCGGCGAAAACGCTCAAGGAAGACGCGCTGGCCCCGATCCCGGTTGGCGATCGTGTTGGCCAAATCGTCGCGCAACTCTCGTCGGAACCGGCTCTGATTGTCGACGGATATTGGCAGGACGAACGCTACTGGGAGGATCACCACGCCCTGGTCCGCGCCGCCATGGTTCCCGATATCGCGCCGAACGTGGCCGCCATGGGCGAGCAGATCCAGACCTTGGGCGCCATCGGCGTGCATCTCCGGCGCGGGGATTATGGCCATCATGGTTTGGCTCGCACCGACTACTACATCCATTCCTTGGCGGCGATCCGCGAACAGACTGGGGTGGCCCTGGCGTTTTATGGTGCCGATGAACCCAATTTCGCCCGATTCATCTTTCGCCACATCAAGGATCTGGTGCCCCTTCCCGGCAATGTTCAGGCGCCGCTGGATGATTTCTATTTGTTGTCGCGCTGTCGCCATTTCGTCATCGCCAACTCGTCGTTTTCCTGGTGGGCGGCGTGGCTGGGCGAGCAGCCCGGTTCGATCATCTATGCGCCGCAGCCCTGGTGCCTGTTCGACCCCTTGTTCAATGCCGCGCCGTCCCGTTGGCGCAATGTCGAGGACGCCGTGCAAAGACAATGAAACCCTCGGATTCGCGTCTTCCCTCATTTACGTAAAATTCAAAATTGACTGTTACGATCCCCGTCCTTGAGGTCGGCTGTTTGGCGCCGCCTTTTTTTCGTGCTCATGACTGGACCATGCCGTGATCGCGCCTCAATACTTCTATGCCGCCGAAAACCGGGACATGGCCAAGGCCCTGTTCAAGGCGGCGGTGCGCACCTTCACCATGGAGATCTCCTCGCAATGCAATCGGCGTTGCGACTATTGCCCCAACTCGCTGACCGACCGCATTTCGGAGATTCATCTGCTGGCGTGGGAGGACATCGAACGGATCAGCAACGATCTGGCCGAAGTCGGCTATGACGGCGTGGTTTCGCTGCATAATTACAACGAGCCGACCCTCGACAAACGGCTTCCCGAGGTCATTGCGCTGTTGCGGAGCAAGCTGCCCGGCGCCTCGATCGGGACCACCACCAACGCCGATTATCTGGATCGGGCGTTCCTCGATCGCCTTGTCGCCGCCGGGATGAGCTATCTTCGCATCTCGCCGCACATCCAACCCGGCAAGGACTACACGCTCGCCAGCGTCCTGAAACGCATCGGCGACATAACCGACCGTATCGGCCTTGCCGCCAGCATCACTGTCGATCCGCACCGCGACGGAAAGGTCGATGCGACCTGGACCGGTCTCGGCATGCGAATCTTCACCGATCATGCCGATTACAGCCGGGCCGGCAACGATCGCGGCGGAATTCTCGATGCCGGACGCAAGCGGCAGCGGACGGCGCCCTGTTTCCAGCCCTTGACCCTGTTCTATATCCTCTACAACGGCGATATCGTGCCGTGTTGCCACATCAATCCCGACGCTCCGGGCATGGCCGGCTATGTCGTCGGCAATTTCCGCGATTTTCCCTCGATATTCGAAGCCTATGCCGGGGCCGGGATGGCCGAGTGGCGCCGCGGCCTGTTTCCGGAAGGGCCGAAGCTGGCCCCCTGCGCCACCTGCATCGACGGATTGAGCGGCCCGATGGAACCGTGACGTGAGCGAGGACAAGGCCGCCAAAACCATCATCTATGTGCCGACCTTCAATCGCAAGGCGGTGGCGCTTGAATCGATTGCCAATATGCGGGCGGTCAAGGGGGCGGCGCATCTGCATATCGTCGACGACGCGTCAAAGGAATATGATGGCCGCGACATGGTCGCGCTCGGCGATTCCGGGCATGCCAATGCGACGAACCAGGGGATCGACGCCAATCGCCTGCAAATGCTGATCGAGTTCTACGCATCACCTTACGAATATTGCTATTTTACCGACAGCGACACGATCCACGACCAGAATTTCCTGTGGCGTCTGTTTCAGATGCACGAGAAATCAAATTGCATTTGCGGTCTTTACAACACCTCTTCGCCGAATCATCACAAGGATGGGTTCAACATCGATATCGGCGACGACATCCTTGTCCGCCAGACCATCCCCGGCGTCTCGATGTTCTTCGACAAGGCCATGGCGCTGCGCCTGCTGCAGTACTTTCTCGATGCGGCGCGGTTCCGGCCCGATGTCATTCAACAGAATCGAGCCTGGGATTGGTTCTTCTGCAAGATTGTTCCGCAGGTGGCGATGTCGCGGGTGAGCTACCTCGAACACATGTATTTTGGCGGCATGCATGACGGCGCCACGCGGGATTCGGCGGCCAATCTCACGCCCTGGCTGGTCGCCGAGCGTCGCTCGATCTTTGATCGCCTGGGAATTCCCGTCTGAACGATTCCGTCGCAAACCTTTTTAACGCAGAAAATCGAGTAGTTTGCCGAGGCCGTCGTCCAGCGATGTGACGGCGTTGACGCCGAGCAGCCGTTGTGCCAAGGCCGGATCGCCGCGCGAAATCAAAATGTCGCCGGGCCGTGGCGGCGCCGGGCGAAGGACCGAGCGGCTGTTGGCCAGGCGCACGATGGTGGTGGCGAGATCGGCGATCAGCGTCGTTCGCCCGCCGCAAATATTGGCGACCGGTGCGGAAACCTGGACCGCCGCCATGGCGGCGACGAAGAAGCGCACGACGTCCGCCACATAGACGAAGTCGCGTTCCTGGCGGCCGCCGTCGAACAACAACAGGTCTTCACCCTGCAAGGCGCGGCGGGCGAAGATGGAAATGACCCCGGAATAGGGGGATAGCGGGTCCTGGCGCGGGCCGTAGACATTGAACGGGCGCAAGCCGAAGCTGGGCAATCGATGGACGGCCCCACCGATCCGCGCATGCAATTCGCAAGCGAGCTTGTCGGCGCCGTAGGCGGTCAGTGGCCGGGTCGGCGAGGTCTCGGTCAGCGGGAACCGCTCGGCATCGCCATAGACGGCGGCCGATGAGGCATAGACCACCGGCACCGGCCCGCCGATTCGCAGGGCCGCCGCTTCGAACACGGCGACGGTGCCGCCCAGATTGATCGCGCTGGTGCCGCTCCAATCCTCGTTCGAGCGGGCGACGGAGGCGATCGCCGCCAGGTGAAAACAGCCATCCACCCCCGCCATCGCCTTGGCCATCAGGTCGCGATCGGTGATCGACCCCTGAAACCACGTGATGTCGCCGACGACATTTTCCCGGCGGCCGGTGGACAGGTCGTCCACCACGGCGACCTGATGTCCCTGTTCGATCAAGGTATCGACGAGGTGCGATCCGATGAAGCCGAACCCGCCGGTGACGAGATAAGTCGACAAGGCCGTTCAATCCCTTCGAGGTTTGCCGTGGCGAGCCGGCTTTTCCGCCGGCACGCTCTCTCCGGTCAGCGCCGCAAGTTCTCGTGCCAGCCTGGGGGCCTCCTCGTTCTTGATGTTCAGACCCATCCGGATGACCTCTACCCTTGCACCGGGTTCATTCTGCCACAGGGAATCGCGCCGGCCACCTTCGTTCTTGTCTTTCCTACGGCAAGTCCCGATGATTCGCTCGGTCTTGGAATGGGGAGCCGCCATGCGACAGAAACCGCCCGGAAAATTCTACGCCCCGCTGGCCATCGGCGCGCCGATGCCGTGGCGCGAGGTGCCGGTGGCGCTGGAGCGGATGATCCATTTCTTTCCACCGCACATCGAGAAGGTGCGGGCGCGCCTTCCGGAGATGATCGGCACGGTCGACGTCCTGCTCGGCAATCTCGAGGACGCCATTCCGGCCGACGCCAAGGAGGCGGCACGCCAGGGCTTCATCGCCGTCGCCGCGGCGCACGACTTCGGCGACACCGGTTTGTGGACGCGGGTCAATTGCCTCAATTCCCCGTGGTTCCTCGACGACATCGAAGACATCGTCGCCGCCGTCGGCAACAAACTCGACGTCGTCATGCTGCCCAAGGTGGAAGGGCCGTGGGATATCCATTATCTCGACCAGTTGCTCGCCCAGCTGGAAGCGCGCCATGGCGTCGACAGGCCCATCATGATCCATGCCATCCTCGAAACCGCGCTGGGCGTCGTCAATGTCGAGGCGATCGCCGCGGCCAGTCCGCGCATGCACGGCATGAGTTTGGGGCCGGCCGACCTCGCCGCGTCGCGCGGCATGAAAACGACGCGGGTCGGCGGCGGTCACCCGGCTTACGGCGTGCTGGCCGATGCCGGGGCGGACGGCGCGTCCCGGACGCTGTTCCAGCAGGATTTATGGCATTACACGGTGGCGAAAATGGTCGATGCCTGCCAGGCGCACGGCATCAAGGCCTTCTACGGCCCGTTCGGCGATTTTTCCGACGACGCGGCCTGCGAGGCGCAGTTCCGCAACGCCTTCCTGCTCGGCTGCGTCGGCGCCTGGTCGCTGCACCCGAAACAGATCGACATCGCCAAGCGGGTCTTCAGTCCGGAGGTCGGCGAGGTCCTGTTCGCCAAGAAAATCCTGCAAGCGATGCCGGATGGCACTGGCGCCGCGATGATCGACGGCAAGATGCAGGACGACGCCACGTGGAAACAGGCCAAGGTGATCGTCGACTTGGCCAGACGCGTCGCCCAGCGCGATCCGGCGTTCGCCGCGGCCTACGGGCTTTAGGCATCTCCCACCGGCGCTTGATAAAATCCACCGAACTGATATGATTCTGTATTATTAACTACGCGTTTGTGTAGAAATATCGGACATTCCGGGGGAGGGCCATAGAATTGAGCGAAACAACGATCGCCGGGAAGGCGAACGGCTGGCGCGAACTATGGGAAAAGGAGGATTGGTGGTCGATCTGGTTGGGGTTGGGACTGGTCGTCGCCGCTTATCTGCTGTTCGTCGACGGCGGCAGTCTCAAATGGATCGCCGTGGTTCCGGCGAAATGGTCGACCCTTGATCAATTGACTGCCCATTTCGCCGGTGCGTGGCTGCGCTACGCGGCGCAATTCGGCCTGTGGCTGGTCTTGTTCACCGTCGGCGCCACCGCGCTTGGCTTGAAGCCGGCACAGTTCGTCCCGGCCTTTGTCGTGCTCTATATCGCATCCGTCGCCATCTTCGCCCTCGGCGCCTGGGATCAGGCGAGCCACTACAATCTCGAGCCGCCGTTGGTCGCCCTGGCGCTCGGTCTTCTCGTCTCCAATTTCCTGCCGTTGCCGACCTGGCTGGGCGCCGGCTTGCGCGTCGAATTCTACATCAAGACCGGCATCGTGCTGCTGGGCGCCACCTTGCCCTTCACGCTGATCATGTGGGCCGGGCCGATCGCGTTCCTGCAGGCGACCATCGCCTCGGTGGTCACCTTCCTGGTCATTTTTTTCGTGGCGCGACGTTTGGGGCTGGACCAGCGGCTGGCGGCGACACTCGGTGCCGGCGGCGCGGTCTGCGGCGTCTCCGCCGCCATCGCCATCGCCGGGGCGGTGGGGGCCAAGAAGGAGGACCCGCCGATCGCCATCACGACGGTGATCATTTGGGCGATCGCGCTGATTTTCTTGCTGCCGGCGGCGGCGCGCCTGCTGCACCTGCCGGCGGGAGTCGCCGGTGCCTGGATCGGCACCTCGGAATTCGCCGACGCCGCCGGTTTTGCCGCGGCGCAATCCTATGGCGGGCTGGCCGCCGCCCAAGTGGACGGCATCACCGGCACGGCCGACCAGGCGGTGTGGGCCTACACGTTGCTGAAGGTCGTCGGCCGCGACGTCTGGATCGGCATCTGGGCCTTCGTCCTGGCGATCGTCGCCACCACCTATTGGGACTCCCGCGAGAGCGGGCGGAAGCCCGACGCCGCCCAGATCTGGTGGCGCTTTCCCAAATTCGTCCTCGGCTTCCTGGCGGGGTCGGTGTTCATCACTGTCGTCGCCAGCAAATACAGCCTGGCCGACTATGACAAGCTGGTGAAACCGGCTCTGGTCGCGCCCATCACCGCCATGCGCAATTGGGCCTTCATCTTCAGCTTCCTGTCCATCGGCCTGACCACGCGATTTCGTCTGCTGGCCCATGCCGGGGCGAGACCGTTCATCGCCTTTTCCATCGGCGCGGTGATCAATGTCGTTCTCGGCTATGTGCTGTCGGCGGTGGTGTTCGCCGATCACTGGCAGACGCTGTCACGATGAAGGCCGTTCGAGTGCGGCCGGATTGCCGATCCTGCCGTCACCTCCGGAACGATCCGGCGGCAATGGATCAGGCGTTTCCCGGCCTGACGACGTTCAGTTCGGGCTACGCCTCGGTGCGGGCGGACGATGGGCTCTGCCTCATCCTTGATCGCTTTCAGTCGGCGCGCCGGGGGTGCGCCGACCACGACCCTCATTCGGCGGCGTCTTGGGCCGGCGGCGCCGCGTCCGTTTCGTCCTCGTCCTCTTCCTCTTCGGGCAAGCTCAGCACGCCGGACGTGTAGTCGTATTCGAAGATCTCGGCATAGCGGCCCCACACGATCGCCTGCTCCAACACGCGTTCCGCCTCGTCGTCGGTCAGGAAATCCTCGAGTTCCTGCAGGAACCGGTTCTCCGGCGCCCGATGATCGCGCCGTTCCTCCAGAACCTTGAGGATATGGCTGGCCAGAGAAATATTGGACAGCAATTGCGCGGCGAACACTTCCTTGCGCCCGGCGTCGGAGGCGGCGACAAAGGCGTTGCCGGGTGCCAGCAGGCTGACATCGCCTTCCTCGACCTGGATGAAGCCGAACAACCGCCCCGCCTCCAGCAGGTGGAACAGCGCATCGTCGGGGAGTTGCAGCAGATCGGCCAGTTGCGGAAGATCGGCCTTGCCGTTGAACGGCTCCTCGGACAGCGTCTCCATCATGCCTTCGAGCTTGTACGGCGTCGCCTGCGGCAAGCGATAACCGAGCGACAACGGTTCGGCCGCCGCGCCGTGCGCGCGGGCCGGCTGCTGCGTCATGATGGCGTAGACCTGATCGACGATCTGCTTGAAGGCCGGCGACTCGGTGTCGCGCGGGTGCGGGATGTTGACCGGGATCTCGGCCTTGACCCGACCGGGGTCGGACGAAAATATGAGGACGCGGTCGGCCATCGACACGGCTTCCTCGATATTGCGGGAAGCGAGCATGATGCCCTTGGTCGGGATGCGGTGTTCCTGCCACAGTTCCTGCAAGTCGCCGCGCAGCGTTTCCGCCGTCAGCACGTCGAGGGCGGAGAACGGTTCGTCCATCAGCAGGACGTCGGGCCGCATCACCAGGGCGCGGGCAAACCCCACACGCTGGCGCATGCCGCCCGACAGCTCGCGCGGGATGGCCGATTCGAAACCGCCGAGACCGATCATGTCGATAATTTCGGTGGAGCGCTCCTCGCGCTCCTTCGGCGGGATGGCCATCGCCTCCAAGCCGAGCTCGACATTCTGCTGGACGGTCAGCCAGGGAAACAGCGCGAACGACTGGAAGACCATGGAAATGCCGTGAAACGGGCCGTTGATGCTCTTGCCCCGGTAGAGGACGTCGCCGCCATTCGGCTTGATCAGTCCGGCGATGATGCGCAGCAGAGTCGATTTGCCCGAGCCCGACTTGCCCAGCAGAGCGACGATTTCGCCTTCCGCCAGGCGGAAATTGACCTCGTCCAGAACAACCCGTTCCGAGCGGTCCGGCGCACGAAAGCTCTTGCGGACGTTGGAAAGATGGATCAGCGGTTCGCCGTTAGCCATGGATTTTCCCCTCTCGCTCAATTCCCAATCCCGCAATCACCGGGCGGGCGAATCCGCGCCCGTTTGCCATCCCTGCCGCGCCCGGCAGGCTCCTCAATCGATCCGCCAGCGTTCTTCGGCGAGGCGATACAGCCGCCGCCAGACTTGGCGATTGAAAAACATGACGTACATGCACATGACGCAAATGCCGAGCGCGATGCGCGGGAAGTCGCCGGCGGCGGTATTCTGGGCGATGTAGGCGCCGATACCGGTGGCGGTCAAGGTGGTGTCGCCCCAGCTGACCAGCTCGGAGACGATGCTGGCGTTCCACGACCCGCCCGAGGCGGTAATCGCGCCGGTGACGAACGAGGAGAAGATCGCCGGCAGGATCAGGCGCCGCCACCGCAGCCACCCGGTCAGGCCGAAATTGTCGCCGGCATCCTTGAGTTCGGTGGGAATGGCGGACGCGCCGGCAATCACATTGAACAATATGTACCACTGCGTGCCGAGAATCATCAGCGGGCTCGTCCATATTTCAACCGACAGGTGAAATTTCATGATGCCGAGCACCGCAACCGGGAACATGAGATTGGCCGGAAAGGCGGCCAGGAATTGGGCAATCGGCTGGACCCTCTGCGCCCAGCGCGGGCGCAGACCGATCCACACGCCGATCGGCACCCAAATGACCGTGGCGATGGCGATCAGCACCATGACCCGCAGCGCGGTGGCGGCGCCCAACAGCAGGACATGCCAGACCTCGGCGAGATCGACTTCGCCTTTGACGAAGTCGGCGACGCGGACCACGGCGTAACCGGCGACCAGCAGCAACACCACGTTCCACACCCGCTCGAACCAGCCGAAATCGCGACCATCGCCCGGCTGTTTGCCGAGATTGTCGCGGCGCAACCGAAACAGCGGCAGCGTCACGTTCCACACCAGGCCGGGCAGGGTGCCGACAATGCGCATCAGCCGGGTCCGTTGCATCACGTCGAGCAATCGTGAGGTAGGCAGTTCCTCGCCCGGCAAGCTTTCGAACTTGAACTTGTCGGCCCAGGCGATCAGCGGGCGGAAAAACACCTGATCGTAGGCCAGAATGCCGGCGAGCATGGCGAGGATGGCGTAGCCGATGGCGCCCAGATTCTTGTCGGCGATGGCCAGCGAAATATAGGAGCCGATGCCCGGCAGCAGGATCTGCTGTCCCGACACGGTAATCGCTTCCGAGGCGACGACGAAAAACCAGCCACCCGACACCGACATCATCATGTTCCAGATCAGCGGTGTCGCGGCGAACGGCAGTTCGAGGCGCCAGAATTTCTGCCAGGGCGACAGATGGAACATGCGCGCCGCTTCATGCAGGTCGTGCGGCACCGTGCGCAGCGACTGGTAGAAGGAAAACGTCATGTTCCACGCCTGGGAGGTGAAAATGGCGAAGATCGCCGCGCATTCGACGCCCAGCAAATTGCCGGGAAACAAGGCGATGAATCCGGTGACGGTGATCGACAGGAAGCCCAGGATCGGGATCGACTGCAGCACGTCGAGGATCGGGATCAGGATCTTCTCGGCGTATTTGCTTTTGGCGGCGGCCGTCGCGTAGACCAGGGTGAACACCAGGGAAAAGAACAGACCCGCCGCCATGCGCAGAACCGAGCGCAGCAGGTAGTAGGGCAAGTTGGCGGGATCGAGCGACATCGGCAACGGATCGCCCAAATTATAGGGCGTGCTCATCTGGGCGCCGCCGAAGGCCAGCACCCACAGCACCGCCAGAACCAGAGGCAGGGCGAGCAAGTCCCATGAGTTGGGCCGCATCTCCGGTGCAATCCCGATGTTGCTTGGCAAAATCGTCTGCCGCATCAAACCTCTCCCGCTGGTTTGTCCCCAAATACAGGGGAAGTCGGATTGAGGCAATCCCGTGTGTCATGGCGGTTTTATGACGCTACGGGCGATCCTCTCCAACTAACTCAACCCACAGGTGAAATACCGAGAATGGCAACCGTTTTTTGTCGCGGCTTGGTCCGCTTCATGGCATATTAGGACTATGCTCAAGCATGGCCAGATTTGGGATGCAATCGATCGCCTCGCCACGGAAAAGGGGCTGACGGCGTCCGGCCTCGCCCGACGGGCCGGCCTCGATCCGACAACCTTCAATCGCAGCAAGCGGGTGAGCCGGGAAGGCAAGGCCCGTTGGCCGAGTACGGAAAGCATCGCCAAAATTCTGGAGGCGACCGACACGCCGCTCGACCGTTTTTTCACCCTGCTCGATTCGCGGGCGACGCCGCACAAGGCGGTGCCGGTGACCAGTCTCGCCGCATCGCGCGGCGGTGCTCTGTTCGACCCCTCCGGCCGACCGGCCGGTAGCCACTGGTCGGAAATGCCGCTGCCGGAATACGACGACCCCAAGGCGTTCATTCTTGAAGTCAGCGGCAGCGAGCTGGAACCGATCTACGTCAAGGGCACCTTGCTGTTCGTGTCTCCGGCCGCCCCGGTGCGCGCCGGCGACCGCGTATTCGTGCGGATCGACGACGGCGCCACCTGGATCGGTCGTTTCATTCGTCGCGACCAACGACAGGTCCGCTTCACGCCGCTGCCCGCCGAGGACAGCGAAGTCGCCATCGCCGAACCGCGACTGGTTTCCTGCGCCCGCATCCTGTGGGCGGCGCACTGACGATTGCCGCCCGGCGGCACGGTCGCGGCGCCGCCACATCGATCGCGGGCAAGAGCCTGTCGTCAGTTACTCTGTGGCAATGAAAAATGCGTGCATTAACAACGTCATTCCCGCGAAGGCGGGAATCCAGGCGTAGAGCCGCGTCTGCGGCGACATGATTTTTGCCCGCGCTGCCGCGCGTAACCGCCTGGATCCCGCCTGCGCGGGGATGACGGCCTTCTAACTGACAACAGGCCCTAACCGGCCGGTAGTTGCGGGTCGCCGCCCGCTGACAAAAATTCCCTCACCTCGCCAATCGCCTCGGCCAGGCCGACACGCTTCGGCGCCACGCCTTCGGGGAAGGCGCCGGCCAGGCGGGACGGCATCATCGGGTCGAGCAGCACGAAAACACCGAAATCGCCGGCGCTGCGCACCAACCGCCCGAAGGCCTGTTTCAGGCGCAGGCGGGTGATCATGTCGTCATACGTTTTGCCGCCGCCGGCCGCGCGTCGAACCCGGTGCAGGATGTCGGGACGCGGCCACGGGACGCGGTCGAAGACGATAAGGCGGAGGGCGCGTCCGGGAACGTCGACACCATCGCGAACAGCGTCGGTGCCGAGCAGACAGGAATCCTCCTCGGCACGAAAAATGTCGACCAGGGTGCCGGTATCCATGCCGTCGCCATGCTGGGCGAGCAGACGGATGCCCGCCGCGTCGAGCGGCGCGGCGATGCGCCCGCCCACCGCCTTCAGCCGGCTGATCGCGGTAAACAGACCCAGTCCGCCGCCGCCCGCCGCCAGAAACAATTCGCGGTAGGCCGCCGCCACCTGATCGAGATCGTCCTTGCGGACGTCGTTGACCACCAGAACGCGCGTGCGCGCCGGATAATCGAAGGGTGAGGGCATGGCGGCGCGAATCGCCAGCTCTCCCAGGTGAGCGGCGCCGGTCCGTTTCTCGGCGGCCCGCCAGTCGGCTTCGGGATCGCCACAGCTGTCGCGCAGGGTCGCCGAGGTGATCAAAACGCCATGCGCCGGGGTGACGACGGCCTTGGCGAACGGCAGCATCGGGTCGACCCAGTGCCGATGATAGCCGACATCGATGTCGCGGCCGTCGAGGCGCTCGATGGCGAACCAATCGACGAACTCGGCCGGAATCTCGCCGGTCAGGCTGTCCAGCATGCCACGCCAGGCGGCGAGTGGAACCAGGGCGCGGCGCCCGATGCCGCGGACGATCGCCTCGATGCGCTGGCGGGTGGCGCTGTCGAGTTCGGCGGCCTCGTCGTCGAGCCGCCCGGTCAGATCGCCGGCGAGGCGTTTCAACGGCGTCTCCAGGGCGAGCAGCCGCGTCGCCAGCACCGCCGCCACCTCGGCCAGTCCGTCGACCAGCGGGGTCGGGTCGCATTCCAGGCTGTAAGGCCCGCGCACATCGTCGGCGCGGGCGCGCACCTGCGAACGCACCAAGCCGAGGAACTGCTCGAACGGGCCATGGTGGCCCGCTGCGTTCAATCGCTGATGCCAACCGGGCGCCGGCAACAGGCGCGCCGCCGCCAGCGCCTGGTCGAGCGCCTCGGCCGCCTCCGGCCGGCCTTCAACCAGGTCGGAAGCCCGCCGCTTGAGACCGCGCGCCCGGCTTGCCCGGCCCTCGTTCTCGTCGCCGAGCAGCCAGCGGCGCAGCTCCGCCGCTTCCAGACCCGATAACGTCGCCGAAAAGGCGCTGTCGGCGGCATCGAACAGATGGTGGCCTTCGTCGAACACATAGCGGTTGGGCAAGGTTGAATCGTCGAGACCGCCCAGCGCCGCCTGCGCCATGACCAGGGCATGGTTGGCGACGACGATGTCGGCGCGCCGGGCGCGACGGATGGTCCGCTCGATGAAGCATTTGCGGAAATGCGCGCAGGCCGAATACACGCATTCGCCGCGGCGGTCGGCCAGTCCGAGAACGGCGCCGCGCCCGAACAGTTCGGTCAGCCAGCCGGGCAGGTCGCCGCCGGCGAGGTCGCCGTCGCGGGTGGACAGCGCCCATCGCGCCAACAGGCCAAGCGCCACGGCATCACCGCCGGCCGGCAACCGGCGCACCGCCTCCTCGAAATTGAGCAGGCAAAGATAGTTCTCGCGGCCTTTGCGGATGACCACGCGGCGGAATTTGTGGGCGGGATCCGGATGCAGGCGGGACAGCTCGCCGTCAAGCTGGCGCTGCAGGTTGCGCGTGTAGGTGCTGATCCACACCGGCGCCCCATTCTTTTCCGCCCACAGGCTGGCCGGGGCGATGTAGCCGAGCGTCTTGCCGGTACCGGTGCCGGCTTCCGCCAGCACCAGGTTGGGCTCATCGACGCGCTGGCGCGGCTGGAAGGCCAGGCTGGCCGCGGACGCGAAGTCGGCCTGGGTGGGCCGCGGTTCGGCGTTGTCGCCCAGCATCGCGGCCAATCGCGACCGCGCCTCCGCCGGGTCGACGGGAATGCCGCCCGGCGACGGTTGCGGGGCATGATCGCTCCATTCGGGCAGGCGGTCCCAGACCTTGAAGGCGGCGAGGCCGGTCGGGCTGGCATGCGCGGCGCCCAGCGCGGCCAGAACGGCGGCGCCCCACGCCCAGCCGCCCCGCGCCATGGCCCAGGCGATGGCCTTGGCGTCGGCAGCGCCGCGATCGCGACCGTGACCGTACCCGGCGATCAGCTCGTTCAGCAAGGCGGCGGCGGCATCGAACAGGCAGGCCGCTTCGGCGGTATGGGTCGGCGGCGGGGCGAGATGCAGGGCGTCGGCCAGACCACGCGCCGTCGGCACGCAAAACCGGGCGGGGCGGACGAATGCGAACAGTTCGAGAATATCGAAGGCGGGCAGCGCCTCCAGCCCGAGACGGAGGGAGGTGGCGCGACGGTGGCAAACCATCGGCGGGGTGAGCAGGGCCCGCCTCGCCGCTTCGCGATTATCCACCAGGTCGATTTCGCCGTCGGCGGTCAGCCAGATCGCCCCGCCCGGGTAGGGAACCAGGGCCGGAGCATCGGGCAGGGCAAGACGCGGGCGATCCGAAGCGGTCATCGCCCCACCATAGGCGTTATGCGTCGGACTCTGAAACCCCGGCCTCGCCGAAGGTCGCCATGCCGGTATGACAGGCCAGGGCGGCGCGCGCCAGACCGACGGCGAGGGCGGCGCCCGACCCTTCGCCCAGGCGCATGCCGAGTTGCAGAAGCGGCCGCAGGCCAAGCTTGTCGAGCAGCCTGGCATGTCCCGGTTCGGTCGAGACATGCCCGGCCAGACAGTGGTCGAGCGCGCCAGCCCGAGCCGCCTGCAATGGCGCGACCGCCGCCGAGCAGACATAGCCGTCGAGGAGGACGGGAATGCGGTGGCGCCGCGCGGCGAAGGTGGCGCCGGCGATGGCGGCCATTTCGCGACCGCCCAGGCGTTGCAGGATGACCAGCGGGTCGCTGCTGCGGTTGGTCGATACCGCCTGGGCGACGACGTCGATCTTGAGCGCCAGATGCGCCTCGTCGACGCCGGTTCCGCGCCCGACCCAGTCGGCGGCTTTGCCGCCGAACAGACCGTGGCAAATGGCGGCGGCGGCGGTGGTGTTGCCGATGCCCATCTCGCCCAGAACGAGCAGGTCGGCCCCCGGTTCAACCGCTGCCGCGCCGGTCTTGAAGGCGGCGAGAAAGGTCGACTCGTCCATCGCCGGACCTTGCGCGATGTCGGCGGTCGGCTGATCGAGCGCCAAAGCGTGCACGTTGAGGTCGATGCCGAAGGTCCGGCACAGTTGATTGATGGCGGCGCCGCCATGGGTGAAATTCGCCACCATTTGCACAGTGACCTCCGCCGGGTAGGCGGAAACGCCGCGTGCCGTCACCCCGTGATTGCCGGCGAAGACATGCCCGACCACCTTGTCGAGCCGCGGCGGATGTCGGCCCTGCCATGTCGACAGGTGCAACGCGATTTCCTCCAGCCGTCCGAGCGAACCGGCCGGCTTGGTGAGTTGCGGCTCGCGCGCCTGGCAGGCGGCGGCGGCCGCCTCGTCCGGCCCCGGCAGGTCGGCCAGGGCAGCGTGCAGGGTGGCCAAAGTCAAGTCGGCGAGGGGGTCGGTCATGGTGTCGGGGCACTCCGGTTGGGGCTGTTTTGCAGACGGCGCAAGCGCGCCACGTTCTTGTTGTGCTCGTCGAGGGTGCGGGCGAAGACATGCCCGCCGCCGCCATCGGCGACGAAGTAGAGATCGTCGCTGTTGGCCGGGTGCAGCACCGCGGCGAGGCTGGCCGGGCCGGGATTGCAAATCGGACCCGGCGGCAGTCCGTCGCTGACATAGGTGTTGTAGGGGCTGGCGAACGACAAGTCGTCGTGCGCCAGCGGGCGATCGAGCACGCCTTCGCCCCGGCTCAGCGCATAGATGACCGTCGGATCGGATTGCAGCTTCATGTGCCGTCGCAACCGGTTGAGGAAGACCGCCGCAATATGCGGCCGCTCGGCCGGGACGGCGGTTTCCCGCTCGACGATCGAGGCCAGGATGATCGCCTCCGTCTTGCCGGCGATCATCGAATCCGGCGGGCGTTTCGCCCACAGGGCGTCGACGGTCCGCCCCATCGCCCGCTGCATGCGGCTGACCAGTTCGGCCCGCTCCTCACCATAGGTATAGTTGTAAGTCTCCGGCAGCAGGCTGCCTTCCTCTGGCGGCGGTTCGACGCGCCCGACCATCGCCTCCGCCTGGCGCAGCACGCCCATCGCCTGTTTCACCGTCAATCCCTCGGCGATGGTGATCTTGTGGATCACCACCTGGCCTTTTTGCATGAGGTCGATGATTTGGGCCATGCTGGCGTGGGCGGGGAATTCATACTCGCCGGCCTGCAGCGGGTGGCGGCGGTCGAGGCGCGTCGCCAAAGCGAACAGCCATCGATACTCGACCAGGCCCGCGTCGGCGAGCCGACGGCCGGTGTCCGCTCCCTTGGCAATCACCAGGGTCGTGGCCGTCGCCATAGGCCCCGGAGCGTCCAGTCGCTTGACGCCCCACATCACCCCGCCCGCCGCTGCCAGGCCAAGCAGCGCCAATACCAGGAGGACGGTGAGGAGCCAGCGCACCGGGCGGTTATACCGCCCGGAAGGCCAGCGAAGCGTTGGTGCCGCCGAAGCCGAACGAGTTGGATAGGGCGACGCGAACCTTTCTCGTCTTGGCCTCGAACGGTACCAGGTCGATGTCGCAGCCGTCCGACGGGTCGTCGAGATTGAGAGTCGGCGGGACCACGCCGGTCTGGATGGCGAGGATCGAGAAGATCGATTCGACCGCGCCGGCGGCGCCCAGCAGGTGGCCGATCGCCGACTTGGTCGA